>Ga0247842_10001442_pt1 | contig 39750 bp, 33 predicted proteins | sample LaCruzMarch2015__3_FD_192411 | JGI IMG/M metagenome (GOLD analysis project Ga0247842, IMG submission 192411) | Freshwater microbial communities from meromictic Lake La Cruz, Castile-La Mancha, Spain - LaCruzMarch2015_19m | ecosystem: Environmental > Aquatic > Freshwater > Lake | place: Spain...
GCAAGAATAAGGGACGCCCTGAAAGTAAGCAAGGCCGATAGTAATATCAACGGCTCCTACACTTCTAAAAAATATGTCGATGCCCTTGATGCAAGGCTTCACGACACTATTGACAATTATGTGCATAAAACGAGGAAGCTAACAATCAACGGTACTGCACAAAACCTAAGCTCAGACAGGTCGTGGAACGTTGGCACCGTAACGTCCGTAGCCACAACTTCCCCGCTGGCAGGTGGGACTATTACCGGGGCTGGGACAATTTCAATTGCAAAATCAACAACAACTACTTCCGGTTATTTGTCGTTTGATGACTGGAACACTTTTAATTCAAGAGAACCTGCCATAACCGCCGGGACTACGGCACAATACTGGAGGGGCGACAAATCATGGCAAACGTTCCCTACATCCTGGGGCATATCTTCCATCACGGCTTTGCAGGATTCTCTCAATGACCGTTACAGGCGCAAGGACACCGCAACAGTGCTACTTTCCCGGACAAGGGCATCTCATGATTATCAAACAAAATTGACAAACCCTATAACAGGCACAGGTACTGCTAATTATATACCAAAATTCACCGGAGCCAATTCAATAGGTAACTCTATCATCAATACTACTGGTACAGATGCAACCACTTTCTCTACTTATAAAGGTGCTAATTCAAATGGATGTAATATATTCATAGGTGGTGGTGGACAGAGTTCTATTGGTGAAGTAGGAGCAACACACAAAGGCAGTTATAACACCTTTAATGGTTATGCAGCTGGCCTCTCTAACACCACAGGCTTCTATAACACCTTCAATGGCTTTCAAGCTGGCTACTATAACACCACAGGCTCCCAAAACACCTTCAATGGTGTGTATGCTGGCCTCTCTAACACCACAGGCTACTATAACTCCTTTAATGGTTATGCAGCTGGCTACTATAACACCACAGGCTTCTATAACACCTTCTCAGGATTTTATTCAGGCATTGGTGCTGAGAGTGTAGCGGAGAAGTCGGTTGAAGATACTTACATGACCTTAATAGGCAACCATGCATCTAAACAAAACGAATCTGTCTTAACAAACGGAACAGCTTTAGGCTACAATGCCAAAGTATTACAATCAAACCAAGTTGTGATTGGGAACGATTCCGTTACCACAACTTTATTGAAAGGCAAAGTCGGTATAGGGACTACTACTCCTGACAGTACACTTACGGTAAATGGAGGAATCAGTGCGGCTACTGGTATAAAAGTTTCAGGGTTGGTTACTGCATTAGGAGGAAATTCAACTAATTGGAACACAGCGTTTGGCTGGGGACAATGGCATGACAAACAGAACTTGTCTTATTCAAACAGGGCTTTAAGCATAACAAACGGTACAAGCGCGTTAATTCCCCGCTTCTCTACTTCGGATACTGCTTCCGGGCTGGTAAAGGGAAGCGGTGGGGTAGGGTCTCACTATTTTCTTAATGGTGATGGCAGCTGGTCTGTTCCAACGGACAATAACACCACATACTCAGCCGGTTATAATATGGTACTTAATGGAACAACTTTTGGAAATGCTTTTTATCAAAATGCAATTGACACCGTTAATCCGGAAAATGCAGGGCTGTTAAAAGCCGATGCGACCGGAAAACTTACCGGTATTTCGGACAATTCAGAAAAATGGGATGACGCTTATGAGTGGGGAAACCATGCTGGCTTGTACCCTTTATTAGCGGATAGCAATGAAACAAGCGCAGGCAATTACATTACATACAAATGTCTACATGACACTTGCTATACAATTACAGATACTAATTCAATCCTTTTGTCACAGGCACTCGCATATTCAACTTATCAGCCACGGTTTACCGGGACCGTCAATTATGTTCCAAAGTTTAGTTCTAATCCTGGTCCATTACAAAGCAGTCAAATTTTTGACAACGGGACCAGCGTGGGGATAAACACTTCTTCTCCGTCATCAAGTTATAAACTTGATATAAACGGGGCACTTTCTGTAAGCGGTGGATTAAAGATCGGCACAACAGGTACTTCATATACTATTCCTTCGACAGTTGGAAATGATGATCAAATACTTGTGTCTAATGGGGCCGATAGTCCCCTTGAATGGAGAAATTTGCCACCTACTTTTGAGGACCCCATGACAACAAAAGGGGACATAATTGCCGACAGTGCAGGCACGCCTCATAGAATTGGCATAGGGTCAACCAATCAAGTGCTGACAGTTGAAGGTGGATACCCAAAATGGAAAAATGCCGCAACAGGCTTTACCAACCCTATGACAACCATTGGCGATATGTTAATTCAGAAATCTGATGGAGAGGGAGGAACAGAGCCAGGCAGATTGGGGACTGGAACGTATGGACAGGTATTGGAAAGCGGCGGGGCAAACCAAATTCCCTTTTGGTCAGACTTGCCAACGAATTCCGATCATGACCTTGTTACCGTGGGAAATGCCGCAAGCGGAATAAGAATAGGAACAAACCAAAAGCTGTACTTGGATTCTGCTTATGCTTCGCACGGAGGGTATTTGTCAACAACAGATTGGAACAGGTTTAACAAGCGTGCAAGGCTGGCCACTGGAATTACTCCCGGTGTTATAACAAAGGTATCAAATGATACGTCACTTATTGCCAGCAAAATTTCTGAATCGGGCGGTACAATTACGATAGACAGCGCATTAACTGTAAAGTCAATAAAGCATACCGCAATTTTAACAGAGATTTATACCTATTCTGGAACTACGGCTGAATTTATTGTAAAAGAAGGTGAAACGCTGTATTGGGGACAACCTGTGTGCATTAAAGGAGTTGACAGGGTAGGAAAGGCAGATTATTTTACTGACAACCCGGCCATTGGAATAGTTGCAGACGATGAGTATGCAGTTACCGGTGGAAACCCGGTAACAGTTTTGCTTCATGGTTTCATAAGAAGCAACCCTGCATGGATTGGTTCTGCTGGAAGCAAGGTTTATCTTGGAAATGGTGCAGTAACAGCAACTCCCCCAACAACATCAGGATATATTGTACAGATTTTAGGCGTTGCGACAAACACTGACAGAATGTATGTAAACCCTTCACTTGTAACGGTTAAATTGAAATGAAAAACATATTATATCTTATATTGTTGTTCCCTGTTTTTTTACAGGCACAGGTTGTCGGCCAGTTTGGCGGCGTATATGACACAGCTATATGGGAAATTGCAGGGAAAGAGCCTTGTTCCGAAGCCGATACGGTTTTAACGGCAGGGTTTGAATGTGAGCCGGAAATACCTGGGTGCGGTGAAATAGTCCATTATGAAGGGAGACCATATTATACGATACAAATCGGCCAGCAGTGCTGGTTTCAAAACAGTTTGAACGTGGGGACGCGCATCGGTGGCGTTAATGACCAGGCCAACAATGGGGTTGTTGAAAAATATTGCTATGACAACAACGAATTTAATTGCTTTCAGTATGGCGGGCTTTACCAGTGGGACGAAATGATGCAGTACGATTCCACTGCGGGGGCAAAAGGTATCTGTCCACCAGGCTGGCATGTTCCAACAGCCGTTGAATGGGACATATTGGCTGAACAGGTTGGCTTTTATGAATTTACCGGTTGCCATACGAAATCAACCGGCACGATTGAGGCAGGCACAGGAATTTGGTATTATCCAAACAAAGGTGCTCAGAACAGCAGCAGGTTTTTTGCGCATCCGGGCGGAATAAGAAATTCTTTTGGTACGTTTAATCATATTGGATATTATTTTTACGCATGGACTTCGGACCGCGATGTCCCAACAAACACGTCTTATTGTCAGGAGCTGAGTTATAACAGCACCTGGATTAATCGATATAAAACAGGTAGAATGTTTGGGTTTTCTGTACGCTGTCTGAAAGACAATTAAATATAAACAACATTCCATGAAACAAAACTTTATATTGTTCCTCCTGATGCTCGTAATCGCAATCCGTGAAGGTTTTTTGTTAAAATGGGCATTGAACAACAGGCCGGAAGATTTATCAAAGCTGTGGCACCGGTTGGGAAGCGTTATGAGGGCCCTCCCTCTTGTTTTGATATTGTGGTTTGTATGGGGGCAATGGATGCTCATGGGGCTTATAGCCCTGTTTTGGGCAAACTGGGCATGGTCGGTGTACGACCTTGCGATAAACATTATAAACGATTGGAGGTGGTTTGGATCAGGAAAAACATCGGGAGTTGAAAAAACGTTCAATGTACGGTTGATCTGGATCGGAAAAGGAATATTGTTTATTGGCACTGTGGTTTTTTCGTTCTTCTATTTTTTTATGTCTTGATTCCTGTCCTTTAATCAACTTTTTATACATTATACATTTGTAAAAAATTAAAACCATGAAAATACTTTTGAAAGGATATTGTGCAAAAGTCGATATAATCGACGATAACACAATTTATAAAGGGTATCCTGCCGAGGGGACGGTTTCTGAAAATACCGGAACCTGGGCAATCGAAAAATTGACCCGTGACCCTGGGACGGGAATATGGACAATCCTATGGGCCGAAGGCACAGAGGAGTGCATATTCAAATGGTCAGACCGTACAACGCTTGTTTATGAATTCTTAACTTAATCAACCATGAAATCGCACCAAGATATATTGTCAGGGGAGTTGGTCCTGCACGAACACGATACGGAAGATATTTCCGGACTGGAAAATTTGTTAAAGGGTTTTCAAGGGGCCTTTGACGCATCAACAGGGACAAGCGGAAGCCCGCTCAGCCCTCCGGAACTTGATTATTCCGGATGGTGGCTTGTTACTAACCAGGGGCACATTCTTATAGAAGGGGCAGCAACATTGTTCGAGGCTGGCGACCTCCTTGTTTATTCGCTCGACAGCGATGAATATTCAAGGGTTGACACAAAATTCAACGATGCACAGGTTGACGTTACAAGCACCTTTACAAAACTTCTTTCGGGACTTTCCGTTCAAAAAACGGTAAACGAAAAACTTGACAATCTTGTGACGGTAACGACCACTTCGCCGGGCGGATCGGACGATGAAGCACATGGTTGTTTCGCTGGCTGTTTTTGGATAAACACCTCTGCGGGGTCCGCCTTTCAGTGCAAGGACGCTTCCACCGGCGCGGCGGTTTGGGTCAATATTTCATTGTCCGGCGCCGAAAGCCTTCCTTACCGCGATTTCACAAACCAATCTTCCGATCCTTTGTCTCCTTCGTCAGGTTCATGCCGTATGTTCACTGACATTGCTGGACAGTTGTTTACAAAAGATTCATCGGGCAATAAAACAATGTTGTCAAAAGGAACAAAAATCAACGACATCGGGGCCCCAGGGCATTTGGGATTTGGGGTAGGGGTATGCCCCCCGGAAGCATTGGGCGCATACAACGCACTTCACCCAGAAGAAGAATTGATGTCCATTAACGGTACTTATGACATCAACTCTGACAATTACGGAAACTATAAGGTTTCACACGACGGATCAATAATGGTCTGGGTGCCTTTTGCATGGCAGAAAAAAAACGCAGACAACACAGGCGACATTAAGCCGGAAGGTTACTTTTCATCCGAAATCGCCGCGAACGCGGCAGGGTATTCTGTTCCCAGAATTTTTATCAACGCGGGGGAAGTTAAAAGGGGAGTTTTCATCGACAAGTACAAGCCTTCGCTCACAGGCGTCACGTCAACGGATCTGAACGCTTCCGGGTCCGTTGAGAACAAGGGCATTGCAAGTTCCATAAAGCTCGGAAACCCTATCTCTTCAGAAAATGTTTCCAAACGACTAAACCCAGGCACGGACAATCTTTTTGCCGGAAGTTTCGCAAATTGCCGTGCAAACGGGAAATCCCCAGTTGACGCATGTTATGGTTCAGTTGACGCAATCAAGAGCCGTGGCGACGATTATCATGTCAATACATTGTTTGCCGGCGAGTTTCTTCGGTTCTTGGCACAATTGCACAAACAGGCCGCCTATGGTACTGTCAATTGTGCTTTTAATGGCATCTCTCCTTCAGAGCCCCGTGGGAACAATAATTATGGCGTTGACTGTTACGATGCGGCCTGTACGTTTGCGGCCTGCGACGATGGCTATTGGGGCGCAAAGACAGCCCCGATGGAGGCACGAAAAACCGGTGGAGGATCCCCGTTTAACAAAACAACACATAATGGGCAGGATTGTGGTATCTCAGACATAAACGGGAACCAATATGAATTTATGCCCGGGGTGACCTGCATCGCCGAAACTGCACAGGCAATAACCGGGATTACAAGGGCGGCCGAGGCAGTCGTTACAATTACCAATTCCGAGGCAGCCAATTCTAATTATGCCGACGGAAAACCAGTACAAATAGGAGGAACGTTGACAGGCGAATGGGCAACTCTTTTAAAAAACAAAATATTTACAATCAGCAACTTGTCTGGCAACACTTTTAAACTAAAAAATCAGGCAGGGGCGTATATCAACACTTCTGCGCTGTCCGCTGATTATGTATCCGACCTTACCTCAATTACCGGTAAATTCTATGTATTAAAAGAATCTGTTGATATAAAAAGTGTAACTTCTGGTACTTCTCTTTCAACCGACCTTTGGGGTTCAACCGGCGTTGCAGCAATGTACGACGAAATTGATATAGATTTTTGTGGCGATTTTTTACAAAAATTTGGAAACGGCTCAAACCAGGTTTATTCCGGGGACACCGACCGTTCTTCAAATGCATATAAACTTTCCGCCGCAGGACTGCCTCTGAGCAAAACCAGCTATTCTTCTTCAGGAACTGCACTTATGGGCTATGATTACAATTATATTTCAATCGTTGATCAACTTGCGCCCCTCGGGTTCTACAATTGGTCTTACACTACGAGTGCCGGGGTGGGCGCGCGCTATTGGTATTACTACCGTGATACTTCGTACAGTAATGTGTCGTTTCGTGGCGGCCTTTTCATTGATTAAATGTTGCCACGAACGGTAGTGAGTGGCCTGGAATTTTTGTTCTTTGAAATCTTGAAAAATGTTTGCGCTTAAAATTATATCACTATTTTTGAGCCATGTCAGAATATTTGCTCATCGAAAAGAAGATCCGGGACATGATATTGTACAACAATATCATGCTCCGGCAATTTCCGAAGTTTGAGAAATTTCTGCTTGCTTCAAAAATCAGGGAACTTGGTTATGACATACTTGAGCTTGCCGTTGCAGCCAATAAAAAGTATATCAAAAAAACCTCTTTTTCAGAGTTTGACGTAAAGCATGAAACAATAAGGCAACTGATTAACCTTGCTTTTGAGCTTAAGTATATTGACAAACAAAAGCATCGCGTAAGCCAACTTAACGTAGATGAAGTTGGGCGCATGCTTGGTGCCTGGATGAAAGTCCAGAATACAGGGTGATGCTTGATTATGTTTTTGCGCCCCTCGGGTTCTACAATTGGAATAACACTACGAATGCCGGGGTGGGCGCGCGCAATTGGAATAACAACCGTGATAATTCGAACAGAAATGTGTCGTTTCGTGGCGGACTCTTAACACAAATGCCGTGAGCCGGAATCTCAAGGGATAGCGGAGTGGGCAATCGTTAAAAGGGAGCATCATCCTTGTCCTAACAGACAGAAATCTAAGGGCGTGGTCATTCGAGTAGGTATTCCGAAAGTCTGGCCACCTCGTTTTATATATGAAAAGATCTGGGCATCTTAAAATTAAATGGTGTAATTATGATTCCCTTCTTGATGCATGGTACGAAGTAAAAAAACAGAAAGGTTATTACTTTACAATACTCGAATATGAACAAAATCTGGCTGTTAACCTTTCTAATTTGCTTTTAAAATTAGAATCGGATTCTTATGAACCCAAACAACTCCGTACATTTTATGTTCATGATCCGAAGACCAGGCTAATTGAAGCACCTTGTTTAGAGGACAGAATTGTTCAACATGCATTGTTGTTTGCAATAAGGGAAATCGTTGAATCCCATTTTATCGACCATACTTATGCTTGTATCAAAAAACGTGGCACACATGCTGCAAGCGATAAACTAAAATCACAACTTGTCAATTATAAACATGAGGGATATTTCCTAAAGATTGATATCAAGAAATTTTTTTATTCTATTGATCATCAAGTTTTAAAAAATCAATATTTGAAATTTATAAAATGTAAGGACACTATTGATCTCATAGAGAAATTTCATAAAAACAACAATGGTATTGGCCTCCCTCTTGGCAATGTTTCATCACAGTTGTCTGCAAACCTTGCTTTAAACCCGATCGACCATTTCATAAAGAGAGAACTAAAAATAAGGCACTATGTAAGATATATGGACGATATGATCCTTCTGTCAAAATCAAAAGAACAATTGAGGGATGCCGAAAAAAGGATCACTGTTGAAATCAGGAAATTGAACCTTAATATAAATTCAAAAACTAAAATTTCACAGATAAAGCATGGTATTGATTTCGTTGGGTACCGCACCTGGTACAACAGGAGGTTGATCAGAAAGAGGTCGTTGTACAAGATAAAGCGCAAACTTAAACAAGATGCGAATTTGAACCGTATTGCAAGCTATATGAGCCATGCAATGCGCACAAATTCATTGGTTTATGTAATAAAGCAGATACTCCATGTAGTCCCGGAGCGGCGTAATTGGATAAAAAATTGGTACATTCAACATAAAAAGAAAAAACAATGAAATATTTTAAATCGAAAATTGTACGTCAGGGAACCGAAATGTTGTCTTTCGTTGCCCCTGAAACAACAGGCGAAACCCCTGTTCATTATATGTACGACCGTCTGGACGGCATAGAATATCACGGCTTGTCCGACGATATTGACTTGCCGCAACAGCACCTTGAATGCGAGGTGGAAGAACTTGCTTTTGAAGATGTTGAAAAAACCCTTCACGAATGCAGGTTTTACAAAGAGATCAACGCACAGATAGAATCCAGGATAAGGGCAAAGTATTCTATTGGCGACGAATTTGCGCTTGTCAAATTAGGCTCTGGCGACGAGTTTGACCAGTACCAGGCGTTCGTTGACCAGTGCCGCCAGGACGGCCTCGAACGTAAAATAGAACTTGGGCTTAAACAATAAACCAGATGCTTTCCTTAAAAATTGATGGCCAACCCGTTGATTTGCCAAACGATTTTTCTGTTACTATGAATTTAAAATCCCCAGCGTTCAATGAAGTTGGAAGTTATTCTTATCCTTTTAAAATTCCAAACACACCGAGAAATTCTATTGTTTTAGGGTTCCGGCACAGAATCCCATCGACAAACGACCCATACTCTTCCAATTATGGCGAATTTATGTGGAAGCAGAGCCGTTTGTTTAGCGGATCGGTTAAAATGAAGCTGTTCAACAATTCTTATTTTGAAGGCAACATTATTGATGGAAATGGGGATTTTAACTATTCAAGAAAGTTGGATTATTTGCAAGACATTGATTTTGGAGAGATTATTTTCAACAATGAAAACGAAAAGATTTCCTATGTTAACAGTTGTGCAGGAAAGGTTTATCCAGATTGCAATATTGTTTTCCCGCAAATTTTAAACAAATCCTATTTTGACGAATTGCCTGAAAACAATGGACTTTGGTATTTCAACCCATATCTCCCTGACAATATACCACTTGTTTTTAGTGGTTCGACACAACGCACCGTTATTGTCCCAATGCTTTATCTTAGGTATATCTTGTCAAAGGTGTTCCTTCATATTGGTTATACTTTCGACGATCAATTTTTTACGACCCATTCAGATTACAATTCACTTGCCCTTTTTAATGTTGTTGATTGCAATTCAGCGGCCTCAGGGTTTTTCCTTTACGACATTGAAAAATTGCTTCTTAATTATCATGTCCCGAGAATGGGGCTAAACGATTTCTTTGCAGGCCTTGAATCGTTTTTTAACATCCGTTTTTTTGTCAACAACAATATCAGGAAAATAAGCCTTATATCCGTTGACAGTATTATAAAAAATGCCAGTTATACCGATTATTCTTCAAGGATAATTTCTATCAGCCACGAACCAAACGACCAAATACAGGGATTTCGTTTGGGAATGCAGATGGAAACCGATGATGAATTTTATAATACAAAAAAAGAATTGGACGAAGAAATGTTGTCGCACTTAAAAAACACAGTTCAATCTGTTGCCGACTTGAACCCATGGCCCAGGGACGCTGTTGGCGACCTTCGTTATGTCCTTGACGAAAATAAATATTACCGGCTTTGGTCAAATAAAATTTGGATTCCCTGGACTGAGAACGTCGATCTTTTTTTTGAATATATCTACCGCACACAGGACCAATCTATAGAAACAAAGTTTTCGACACTTCTGAACAATAATCCCGGCGAGCCCGCTGTTGTTGGAAATTCACGCAAAGACTGGAAATCGGTTAGCGGTAAGCTTTTTTTTACAGAACACAGAACAAATGATCCTGTTTGGAAATATGTCGTTGCGCTTCCTTCCACAAACAACAACAGTCTTTATTTTGGGGGCGATAATGGTCTTTTTGCAAAATATTATAAATCATTTTTCGATTTCAGGATCTCTACAAAAAAAGTTAAAATAACCAGATTGATGGATCAATCTGAGCTCAAAGATTTTGATTTTTCCAAAAAATATATGGTCAATGGGACCAAGTACCTGGTTTCCTCCATCCAGGTTACCATCAAGCGCGACCGTATCATGCCCGCCGTGATGGAATGTTACCCGGTATAATCTTTTTTTTAAAATCAGGGCAGTAATAATACTGCTTTTTTTATCTTTACACCGTCGCATATTTAATTATTGTCCTCAACGGAAGGCATCCCCCGGTAGAGTAAAGGGTAAGCCTTTACACAAATAGCGTTGAGGCGTTAAGTGTGCGACAGCTACCGGGGTTTTTAAATTCATTCAGCCATGTCGCACACTGATTTAGAAAAGATTTTTGAGGTGTTCAAACGCGAATTTCCTCCAGCAGAAAATTACATTGATGGGGCAACATTAAAGCTCACAACATCAGAACTCATCAAAACATTGACCGATTTTTGTCCCGATATTGTCATCAACGACATACTGTCGTTCATGGATTCGCACGGGTATCAATACCTTCCCATCGAATATAACGAGGAAATCACGTTTTATTGGCTCCTTAAAAAACCTAAAGTTTCGGAATCGTTTTGATGAACCGTTCCGACGGGATTTTTGAAAAACGGTCCAGGTATTTTTGTGTCTGTTCCAGGGAACTGTGCCTGTTCTGCAGCTGAAGGTCCCTGGTGTTTGCCCCGTTTTCCAATGCCATGCCGTTTCCGGTATGCTTTAGCGCATAAATGTTTTTTTCTATCCCAAATTTTTTGGCAAACACATTCCATGCATCGGTTATGCGTGTAGGAGCTATTTCCCGCTTGTTCCTTTTCATTTTGTATCCAAAAACAAAATATTCTCCCGGGAAATTCAAATCAAGTTTTTTTATTGCATCCTTTACGGAAGGCGTCAATTGAATGACTTCATTTTTTTTGTTTTTTGAAACATCGCCTGGAATTTGTAAATATTCACCTCCTTTTTTTAGGTGCCTCACCCTCAACCTGACAATCTCCTGTGGCCGCATAAAACAGTTGAAAACAAGCAATGCGATAACATATAGGTTGTAATCATGCCCCGGAAGGTGTTCCGTAATTGTTTTTAGCTCATCGCTGGTGAACGCAATGATTTCCGTTTCTTCCAATTTGAGTTTTTTCTGTTTGAAAAACGGGTTGATCGTGATATACTCCTTCAATATCAAAAAATTAAAACAACCCTTTATTGCCTGCAACGTATTGTTGAATGTACGATTGCTGATTTTTTTCTTGTTTATGTGGTCAATATATTCCTGAGCATTGTTGTAGTTGAACGATTCGACCGACATTTTATCATAATTCTGTCTCAACAACCATTCTTTGAAATCATTGATGTATGAACAATATGATATATAAGTCCTTCGGCGGATTTCCCTGTCTTTTGCTTCAAGGTAATAATCTAAGCACTTTATCATTGAAGTTGACGACTTGTCGTTTTGAAGCAAAGGGTTCCAGCCCTGATTGAGCTTATTGTTGATTTCTTTTCTTACCTCCCTTGCGTGATCGTAACGCTGTTGCCTGGTTTGATATTTTTGAGAAATATATTCAACAAACCGTTGGTATTTCCCTGTTACCGGGTTTTTAAAATAATAAAAAACAAACCAGCGTGCTGCCAGGTTGCCATCTGCGTCATAAAGTTTTGCGAGCTTAAAATTCATGGGTCCCTGAATATTTTTTGGGAACCTAAGGAATGAAACCCCTGCTTCAGTGTTTCATTTTGTTTCAAAATCAATCTTTGTTTTTTATATTTTATTGATTTTGTGTCACTTATGAAAATTGGTAGCGGGGGCAGGATTCGAACCTACGACCTTTGGGTTATGAGCCCAACGAGCTACCTCTGCTCCACCCCGCAGTATATTTTTACGTACCTTTGTACGCTTATTTGCGGTGCAAAGATAGTGTTTGTTTTTTTGCAATCCAAAAATCATTTAAAAATTATGGGCCATAAAGCGGGTTTTGTTTCTATCATTGGTTATCCGAACGTGGGAAAATCAACCCTCATGAACAGCCTTCTGGGGGAACGGTTATCCATCATTACCCCGAAAGCCCAAACCACCCGCCATCGCATCATGGGGATATTCAGCGGGGAAGGGTTCCAGATCGTTTATTCCGATACGCCCGGAATTCTCAAACCACATTACAAACTACACCATGCCATGATGTCGGCTGTGTATGCATCCATCAACGATGCCGATGTTATTTTACTTTTAACCGAGCACAACAATCCTTTCCGCGACCCGGCGATTTTAAAAAGATTAAAAGAATTGGGTGTCCCGGTTATTGTAGTGATTACAAAAATCGACCTGGCCAGCATGGAAATTCTTGAAAACGAAGTGGAAAAATGGAAAAATGTCCTGGAACATGCAACCATATTGCCCGTTTCTGCTTTGTACAATACGAACCTCGACCAGGTCCTGAAGTCCATTTTAAACCATTTGCCCGAATCCCCTCCTTTTTATCCTGAAGATGAACTGTCCGACCGGAGCCAACGTTTTTTTGTTTCTGAAATCATCCGTGAAAAAATATTGCTCAATTTTTCTCAGGAAATTCCCTATTCTACCGAAGTTACGATTGGATCTTTTACCGAAGAACCCGCATTGATTCGCATTGCGGCAACTATTTTTGTTGCCAGGGAATCCCAGAAAGGAATTTTGCTCGGACACCAGGGCAAGGCAATCAAGCGATTGGGGACAGAGGCCCGTAAGGATATTGAATCGTTTCTTGAACGGCATGTTTTCCTTGAATTACATGTCAAGGTTGCCAAAGACTGGCGTGAAGATGAACGGGCATTGCGAAGGTTCGGATATCCGGTGGAACAGTAAAAAACCAACACCTCAACACCTCAAAAACATGACCAATATCATCGCAATCGTCGGCCGGCCCAATGTTGGCAAATCAACACTTTTCAACCGTTTATGCGGCGGACGGGAGGCCATCGTTGATCCTGTCAGCGGCGTGACCCGCGATCGCCATTATGGCATGGGGGATTGGAATGGCAAGTCCTACTCGGTTATCGATACGGGCGGGTACGTTGATAATTCAGGGGACCTGTTTGAAGAAGAGATAAAAAAACAGGTACGGCTTGCCATCGATGAGGCCGATGTGATTTTGTTTGTCCTGGATGCCAAAGAAGGCCTGACGCCTATGGACGAAGATGTTGCCAAAATGTTGCGGCGTTCCCAAAAGCGCGTATTGGTTGTTGCTAATAAAGTTGACAGTTATAAAATGGTGGATGACGTCCATGAATTTTACCGTTTGGGGTTGGGCGAAATTTTTTCCATTGCCTCTATCAGTGGCAGTGGTACCGGGGATTTAATGGACGAAGTTGTAAAAGGGTTCCCGGATATCATACCCGTTCAAGACAAAGACACTTCGTTGGCCGATTCCGCGACGGTACAAACAGACCTTCCGAATATCGCCATTGTAGGGCGCCCAAACGCGGGAAAGTCATCGTTGGTCAATGCGTTGTTGGGCAACGACCGGAATATCGTAACTCCCGTTCCCGGCACCACGCGCGATTCCATACATTCACATTATCAGTACTTCGGGTTGGATTTTAACCTGATTGACACGGCCGGGATCCGGAAAAAAGCCAAAGTTACCGAGAATATCGAATTCTATTCTGTCATGCGCGCCATCCGTTCTATTGAAAGCAGCGATGTGTGTATGTTAATGGTTGATGCCGAACGGGGATTTGAATCCCAGGACCTGAATATTTTTTCCCTAATAGAAAAAAACCACAAAGGGCTTGTTGTCCTGGTGAACAAATGGGACCTTATTGAAAAGGGGAACAATACCCACAAGGATTTTGAAGAAAATATCAGAAATCAGGTTGCCCCTTTTCGCGATGTACCCATATTGTTTATATCGGTTATTTCCAAACAACGAATATTTAAGGCCGTAGAGACCGCAGTACAGGTATATAAAAACCGTTCAAAAAAAATCGGGACATCGGTTTTAAATGATTTTATCCTACCCATCATTACTGATTACCCGCCCCCGGTTTCCAAAGGAAAATACGTGAAAATCAAATATGCCATGCAGCTTCCGACCGTTTTTCCATCCTTTGCTTTTTTTTGCAACCATCCTCAATACATTAAAGAGCCATACAAACGTTTTATTGAGAATAAGCTTAGGGAGCGTTACGATTTTAACGGCGTCCCCATGGAAATATATTTCCGGCAAAAATAGAAAAGGATGGACGATGGAACCCGTATCGATAAATGGCTATGGTCAGTACGGCTTTATAAAACCCGAAGTCTGGCCACTACTGCCTGCCGGGCAGGGAAAGTCAGGATAGGAGACCATGCCGTTAAGCCTTCGCATGAAATCAAGCCTGGTGTATTGATCAAAATATCGGTCCCGCCCATAGTCAAAACAATCAAGGTGGTCAATCTCACCGATAAACGGTTATCGGCCAAAGGGGTCCCGGAATATCTGGAAGACCTAACCCCTGAAAGCGAATATCAGAAACTAAAGCATACGGGCGACATGAATTTTGGTTTCAGGCCCCGTGGGTTGGGCCGTCCGACAAAACGGGAACGCAGGGAGTTGTCCTTGTTAAAAAAATATTTGGACCAATGAAAGCCGGTAGCGAAGAGGCGTTGAACGATCTGGCCTTCAAAGGGAGGAACAAAGCCTATGGGGCCTATTTTTTGCGAAAAAAGTATCCCCGTTACCTTGGAATTTCGTTTTTATCGGGAATTTTAATATTGATGATTGTTGTACTTGCCCCATTTTTTTATTACTATTTTGAACCCCTCCCCTTAGAGGAAGGCGATATCATGTACGACATCGAATACGACGGAATGATGGCCCCCCCGGATGAAGATTTAACCCGGTTGGCACGGGCATTTTCAATTCCGCCCCCGGAAATTGAACAGGTTCCCATCGTTGTCGATTCCTTGAAACCAGAAAAGCAAGTTGTTGTTAAGGAGATAGCCGATCCACAGGAAAAGAACGATGACCCCGATCCACCGGATACGCTTGCAAAACCGGCAGGGTCCGGAATGGGTTCGGGCGAAACCGACGAAACGGGTTTGGCAACCACCATTGATGTATATCCGCGATTTCCAGGGGGCGATGAAGCTCGGTTGTATTATCTCCGGCAGCATATACGATATCCTGAAAAGGCGCTGAAAAACAAAATCCAGGGGGTGGTTGTCGTGGTGTTCATCATTGAAACCGATGGGAGCCTCTCCAATATTGATGTCAGCAACCGGATTGGTGGGGGATGTGACGAAGAAGCCATCCGGGTTACCCGTGAGATGCCAAAATGGGAATCCGGAAAACGAAATGGCCGGAACGTAAGGGTGATGGTCCGGATGCCCATCGTTTTCCGGATTCCCGGGAAACAAAATTGAAAACGATTGCTATTTTACCGGTGGTGTTGTTTCCGGGGCTTTTTTACTGCTTTTCGCTTTTGAACAACAACCCTTGGGGTCTTTGGTCTTGCTGCAGGCTTCTTTGGTTTTCTTGTCACAACCGGAAGCCGGGTCATGTTTTACCTCTTTTTTCCCCGATGGGGGAGCTGCTTTTTCTGGTTTCTGCGGCGTTTGTGCAAAAGTTAAACTTGCGAATAAAAAAATGGCGGAAAATAGGATTGTTATCTTTTTCATGGTTTTAGGTTTTAAATGAATATGTATAGTACAATATATCTATGCGACAAAAGTAACGCATATAACCGTAATCGCCATGCCCCTATTTGTTAAAGAGTTGTTAAATCTTTCCCCGGGGTTATTTGTTTTCCAGTGCTTGTTCTATTAACCCCAGAAGGTTTGGTTTATCAAACGGTTTGGCTATATAATGGGTGCACCCTTCGGCCAGCAACCGTTCGCGGTCTTCTTCCATCGTGTAACCGGTAACGGCGATGATGGGGGTGGTTTCGTACCCGGGGATTTTTCTGATGGACTTGGTTGTTTCAAGGCCATTCATCCCATAACCCAGGTTTATGTCCATGAGAACGGCAGCATATTTTTTATTTTTAGTCATTTCCAGGGCAGTGGCCCCATCTTTGGCCGATTCGACGGTATATTTTTTTTGAAGGAAAAATTTGGTCAGTTCTGTGTTCACATTGTTATCTTCGACCAGTAAAATCAAAGGCAACGGCAAATCGCTTTCGACCGGTTTCCTTGTTGGGGGCTGCTTAGGGGCGATATCACCGGAGGTTGGGCCTGTTATCTGGGGGTCGCAGGGCAACCAGACCGAAAAATGGGACCCTTTGCCCGGATGGCTTTCCAGGGTGATCCGTCCATGGAGCAGGTCAATGATCTTTTTACTGATGGTTAACCCAATGCCACTTCCCTGGTACTTTCTTCCGAATCCTTCGCTTACCTGTCGGAATTCCTGGAAGATGATATCATAATATTCTTTGTCTATTCCAATGCCTGTATCCCTGAGATGGATCACAACCCAATCGCGGCCTTCATTTCTTGTTTTTTCTGATTCGAGGACAATTTTGCCATAATCGGTAAATTTTATTGCATTATCAAGGAGTTGCCTTAAGAGTTGTTTGAGAAGATGTTCATCGCTGATAACCCGGAGTGGTTGTAATCCTGAAACATCCATTTGTATCTTTTTTTCCCGGACCCATAGCTCGAAGGAATTGGCAATGGAGACCAGACAGGTTTTAAGGTCAATTTCTTTGCTGACCACATTTACTTTCCCGGCTTCCAGTTGCGACAGGGTAATGATGGAGTTTAGTGTTGTCATTAATCGTTTTCCGGAAGAACGGATATTTTCAGCCATGGTTTCATATTCGCTATCGCGCAGCTCTTCCCTCAATATTTCTGCAAAACCGATAATTCCATTTAACGGAGTACGCAGTTCATGGCTCATATTGGCCAGGATGGATGACTTCAGGCGATCGGATTCTTCGGCTTTTTCTTTGGAAATGATCAACTCTTTTTCATACAGGATGCGCAGGGTAATGTCGCGCTCGGCGCCCCGGTATCCCTTATAGTTGCCTGCTTCATCGAACATCGGAACCCCTGAAGTTTCTAAGTAAAGGGGTTGTCCGTTTTTGTGCAGGGCATGGGTAATGATTGAAGAGATGGGTTTAAACTGGTGTACGGTTTCCCGGAGTGCCGTCCTGATTTCCTCGATGTTTTCAGGAACGATGAAATCAAAGGGGGTTTTTCCTATCATCTCTTCGGGGGTATAGCCTACGATGTCGAAAACTTTTGGCGAAACAAAAGTATATCTCCACTGAGGGTCGATTTCCCAAATCCAGTCGTTGGTAAGGTTCACGATTTCACGCAAACGCAGTTCACTCTCCCGGACTTTGGTTTCGGCCTGTTTTCGCAGGGTGATGTCCCTGAAGATGCCAAAAGTGCTGATAAAATTGCCGTCTGCACCGTATTGGGGGGTCGCCGTGACGATGATCCACCGCTTTTCTCCATCCGGCCTGATGATTTCCAGGTCATAGATGCTTTTTTCGCCCTTTTTGCGCAGGGCAGTCTGGCTTTCAATCCCTTTTATCGAAGCCGGATCAAGAAAAGAGAGCAGGCTTTTTCCAATCAGCGATTCCTGTGGGAGCCCAAATATGGAACAGGCTGCGGGATTGGCGTAGGTGAACTTTTCATCGATATCAACTATCCCAAGGCCTTCGCCTGTGTTTTCGACCAGCACCCGGTACCGTTCCTTGCTCTCTTCCAACGCCCTTTCTTTTTCTTTCAGCTCGGTGATATCATGGAGGATGAGCATGAAAAGCGATTCATCAAAAATTTCAAGACCGGCGCCGCTTACCGTTACAGGAATTTTCGCTCCATCGCGGCAAACGAAAAACATCTCCTTGCTGAAAAAAGATGCCATTTTAACCCCCTCCTCCCAATGCGGGTCCAATCCCACTCCGTTTTTTTCAATTAGGATTGAATCGGCTTTCATTCCAAGAAGTTCCTGTTTCTGATAGCCCGACATGTTCAGGCTGGCCTGGTTGGCTTCCATGATGGTCCCATCGGGCGAGCCGGTAATTAAAATGGCATCGTTGGCAAGTTCGAACAAAGCATGGTATTTAACTTCACTGCGTTGAACCGATTTTTCATATTTCTCTATCCGGGTGGTTACAGACTTTTTTAACTCCTTAAAATGGATGGGCTTGGTGATATAATCGTCAGCGCCCAGTCCCATGCCATATCTGATGTCCTCCTGCGCTGCTTTGGCAGTCATAAAGATAAAGGGTATGCGGGAGGTGCTGCTGGTGGATTGAAGTTTGGCAAAAACCTGGTAACCATCAAATTTCGGCATGTAGATGTCACATAAAATCAAATCCGGAAGGGAGGTCATTGCCTGCCGGATCCCTGTTTCCCCATCCACCGCTTTGATGACATCGAACCCCTCTTCACGGAGAAAATCCGAAGCTGTTTCCAATAATATACGGTCGTCCTCAATGATCAGTATTTTTTTCATTTGTAAATATTTTTTATTTTATTGGTCATATCCCTGCCTGTCGGCCGACAGGGAATATTCATAAATTTTCATTGTTGGTTGGCATGTGCATGGTTCTTATGAATATTTCATAAATGTATGTTCAATTGTCCCGATCTGTTCCCAACCTGTTTCTCAGGAAAAGGGAGGTCACAAATCTATGCGCTGTTATGTTTTACAATCCCGGCCTGGCAAGAGAACGGTTACGGTTGTTCCCGACCCCAACTGGCTCCGGATGGTTATCGATCCCTGATGTTGGTCAACGCAACGTTTAACAATGGAGAGTCCCAATCCCGTTCCAGGGTAGGCAACCGCATTTGTACCCCTGTGAAATGGTTCAAAAATATTGGCCAAATCCTCTTCGGGTATGCCGATCCCATGGTCTTGTAATGAAAAGGAGATTTGGTTCATGCCCGTGTCTTCAACATGAAACAGAACAGGCTGGCCGGTTGGGGAAAATTTCAGTGCGTTGGCAATTAGGTTTTTTAGAATATGAAAGAGCAATTGTTTGTCTAATAATGCTTTCCGTTCTTTGCATTGAAAATTACAGATCACCGATGGTCCGAATCCTGTCAGGTTTGTTGCTTGCTGAACGATCTCCCGGCAAAAATTTTCGAGATCAAATTCTGTCAGGGACAATTTAAATTTGCCCGATTCGTCTTTTGCAACCGTCGAAAGATCATCGAGCAAGGTGGTCATTTGCGCCACAGCGTCCTGGATACGGCCCAGGACGGTTGCTTTTTTTTCGGCCGGCCATTTTTCGTCGTACAGGTCGATCAACTGGATGTTGGAGGAGATGGCCGACAAAGGCGTTCTGAATTCATGGGAAACCGTAGTGATAAAGTGTGTTTTCAGGCGGTTCAGGTCAGCCTCTTTTTCGACCATCCGGTACAAGGTTAATTCTGCTTCTTTCCGGGTGGATATATCACGGACAATGGCAAGATAATCCCCTTGTTTGGTAAGGCTAAGCTGAACTTCGTAATATTTTGACCGATGGTTTTTCCGGTCGAGGGAAAAATCGAACGATTGAGGTTGTCCGTTTTCAGAAACGGCTTGCATTGTTTTTTTCAGCGTTGGGGCCATATTGGAAGGAACGACCTCTTCAAAATTTTTTCCGATAATCGCGTGGGTTTCCGGGATAAATTCATCCGGGGCATTGATGTGGACATCGGTAATTACGCCAAAGAAATTTATCCGGAAAAGATGGTCGGGGATGGCCGACAGGATGATCCGGTTTTTGGATTCGGCATCGGTAAGGGCGTTCAGCGCTTCGTTTTTTTCATGAATGATGGCCGCCAACTCTTTTTTTTGTTCAAAAAACCGATCGATCATACGGGCAATATCCCCGAATTCGTTGTTTTTTAAGGCCAATTTTTTAATAGGGCTCGAATTTTCCAGTGCCAGGCTTTCCGTAATTTTTTTCAGTGGATGGTTTAACCATCCGAAAAACTGTAAGGAAAAGGAAGCAAGAAGGGTAAAAACCAGGATAAAATATAACAATCCAAAGGTATTGATTGTATTCAGATAAGAGCGTATTTCAGGATGGTACTGTTGAAATTTCAAATATCCCACTGCCTGGCCATCCCATCCGGTAAGAGGGATGAGCGCCGCAATTTCACCATCGACGGTTTTTTCAGACTGGAAATCGGGATGGCTGAGCAATGTTGTTTTTGACCCGGAAATTTTGCCGAGATGGTCAATTAGGGCGCTATCCATGGCCTTATATAACAAAAAATAGCCCGAAACCGGTTTTACGGCCAGGGTATCTGTTGGGGCAGAAATGGCCGAAAAGGCGATTTCATAAATATGCTGCTCATGTTTGTGGAAAAAGTAACCCGAATTTTGGGATGAAATATAGGAATACACGGCATCATTGAACAACCAGGGATCCCCTTTCTTTTTTTCTTCAGGGTTTATCAGGAAGATTGGTTTGTTGTTCCGGTCGAAAAACAAGGTTTGGGTAAAACTGGGTTTATGATCCCGGGCTACCTTGTTTTTAACAAGGGCGTTCATTAATTTCTGTTCGGCCAATAAAGCATTTCCGGCAGCCGACCCAAGCCCTTTCCGGTACGATTCCAATAGAAAATTGGTTTGTTCGGATTTTATGAAAAGAAAAAAAAGAGAGGCAATTACAATACCAATCGCAATGGTAGCTAAGCTTAGAATAATTTTCGTTCTGATCTTCATCCCTTGTAAGAAATATACCAAAGTTACAGAATAAATGCTATCATGCCATGTTTTTGTTAAATAAAATGATGGGAAAAACCAGTTTTTTACAATGAATTATTCTCTGTTACGGGTATCGAGGAGCAGTGTTACCGGGCCATCGTTGATCAGGCTGACTTCCATCATGGCACCGAAAATCCCGGTTTTAACCGGTTTTTCAAGTTTCAGGGAAAGTTGTTCCACAAACTGGTTGTAGATAGGAATGGCGGTTTCGGGTTTTGCCGCCCGGATATAGGAAGGCCGGTTCCCTTTTTTTGTGCTGGCGTACAGGGTAAACTGACTAACAACCAGAATCTCCCCCTGAACCTCCCGAACCGATTGGTTCATAACCCCGGATGGATCGTTAAAAATCCGAAGACTGGTCAGTTTTCCTGTCAGCCACCCGATATCAACGATCCCATCGGACTCCTCTATCCCAACCAGGACAAGCATGCCAGGGCCGATGGAACCCACTGTTTTTTGTCGCGCACGAACACTGGCTTTGGTAACCCTTTGTACAACAACCCTCATAACCCATCTTTATATGTTTGAACAACCGCGAAAAGAGAGGTGGCAACGTGTTCCCTTTTGAAGCCCAAAGTAAAATAAAAAATATTTCTGAAACAACATTGTTTTCAGTTAGTGTCGGTTGTTATGACCTCACTTTATCGTAGTTTTGCATTAGAAGGTAAAACAATGACGAAACTTAGTGTAAATATAAATAAAATTGCAACATTGCGAAATGCCCGTGGGGGAAACCTGCCGGATGTCATCACCGTTGCATTGGATTGTGAACGCTATGGAGCCCAGGGAATTACAGTACATCCCAGGCCCGATGGTCGTCATATACGATATGACGATGTAACCGAACTGAAACCCCTTCTTTCTACCGAATTTAATATTGAGGGTTATCCATCCGACCCATTTATCGAACTTGTATGTTCGGTCAAACCGGCCCAGGTGACCCTCGTACCCGACCCCCCGGATGCCATAACCTCCAATGCCGGTTGGGATACCATAAAGCATGGCCGTTTTTTAAGCGAAGTTGTTGAAGTTTTTAAAAAACAGGGGATCCGGACCTCGCTTTTTATTGCCGCCGACCCCCGGATGGTCCGCAACGCCTTGTCCACAGGCACCGATAGGATTGAATTATATACCGAATCCTATGCCCAGGTTTTTCCTGTTGATCGGGACAAAGCAATAAAACCCTTTCTTGAATCTGCAATGCTTGCCAATCAGATGGGATTGGGGATCAATGCAGGCCATGACCTGAACCTTGACAACCTCGCCTTTTTTTTTCAACATATCCCAGGTTTATTGGAGGTTTCGATCGGGCATGCCCTGATCTGCGATGCCCTTTATTACGGATTGGAGAACACCATTCAGTTATACCTGCGGCAACTTTCCACTGTTTAGTCAACCCGAGGCTGATATTAACCTAAAAATCAATATCCTGATGAAATGTTTTTATGTGCTTTTCCCGGTTTTCTCCATTTTGTTTGGCGGAAATGTTTTGTTTGCCGGTAACGACTCCCTGGCCCAACGGGCTGCCGCCATCCACAAGGAAGTTCTAACGATTGATTCCCACACAGATACCCCATTGTGGATGATCCGGCCGGGGTTCGATATCGGGGTTTGGCACGATGCCCGTACAACCTATTCCAAGATTGACTTTCCACGCATGAAGGCGGGAGGCCTGGATGGTGTTTTTTTTGCGGTATTTGTATCGCAGGGGGCACGGGATTCGATCGGCAATGAAAAAGTAAAACAGCGTGCCCTGATGCTGTTCGATACCATTGATGCGGTAATAAAAAGATATCACGATCAGGTGGGCCTTGCGGTTGAGCCTACGGATGCATACCGTTTAAAGAAACAGGGGAAACGGGCAATATTTATCGGAATCGAAAACGGGTATGCCATCGGAAATGATCTTTCCCTGATTCAGGCATTTTATAACCGGGGGGCCCGTTACATAACACTCTGTCATACAAAGAACAACGACATCTGTGATTCTTCGACAGATACGGTGGCATTCAACGGCCTGAGCCCATTTGGGCGACAGGTTGTGGAAGAGATGAACCGGGTCGGGGTGATGATCGATATTTCCCATATTTCCGACGCATCGGCAAGGGATGTCTTATCGTTAAGCAAAGCGCCCGTTATTGCTTCCCATTCCTGTTCCAAAGCCCTCTGCAACAATCCCAGGAATTTAAGCGATGAACTCCTGATAGAACTGGCTAAAAACCGGGGGGTCATCCAGATGTGCATCCTGAGCGACTATGTAAAAACCCCCTTGCCCAACCCACCCAGGGATTCGGCCAGGGCGGCGGTACAAAAAAAATTCCGCAATTTCGACGGATTGAGTGATGAGGAGATGAAACAAGCCAGAACAGCATGGAACGAAATCAATAAAAATTTTCCCCAAACCCTTGCAACCATTACCGACGTGGTTGACCATATTGACCATATTGTCGGGGTTATCGGTATTGACCATGTGGGGATCGGGACCGATTTTGACGGGGGCGGTGGCGTTGACGGGTGTTTCGACGTAAGCGAAATGGGCAACATCACCCTCGAATTGGTCAGAAGGGGCTACTCAAAAGAAGATATCCGCAAAATTTGGGGGGCAAACCTGATGCGGGTGATGGACGAAACGAAAAAGGTGGGTGAATCATGGAACAATAAACTGTAAGATTTAAAGTGCCGTAAGCCGAATATCCAATTATCGATGATCCTGAAAATACTTGTCAGCCTGATCCCCGTGTTTCTCCTGCTGGGAATGTTGTTGTTTCTCGACAGTATGAAGTTGGTCAGCAAGGGAATTTTGCTCCTCTGTTTGACCTGGGGCGCAATGAGCGCCGGACTGAGTTTTTTTTTCAATACTTTTTTGCTTGGCAAACTGGATGTTACTTTTGAAACCTATTCGGGATTTATCGCCCCCGTCGTCGAAGAGGTCTTGAAAATGGGTTTGCTCCTGTTGCTGATTAAAAAAAATCGGATTGGTTTTATGATCGACGGGGCCATTTATGGTTTTTCGATCGGGGCCGCGTTCGCGTTTTGTGAAAACCTGTTCTACCTTTTTCATTATTCCGGTACTGAAGGCAACCTCATGGTTTGGATCACCCGGGGATTTGGAACTGCTGTTATGCACAGCGGGACTACCGCCATTGTTGCAATTATTGCCATGAGCGCACTGAACCGACAAAACAAATTGGGGATGGCCGTGTTTACCGGTACCCTGTTGGCCATATTTATTCACAGCCTGTTTAACCAGTTCCTGGTTTCCCCATTGATTTCAACCCTCATCGTCCTGCTTGTGGTGCCGGTCAGCATGAGCCTTATCTTTCAGTTCAATGAAAAATCGATCCGCAACTGGCTTGAGATGGAATTTGATACGGAAGCCAGTGTGCTCCGTATGATTAAAAAAGGAAGGTTTGCCGATACCAGGGCCGGGGCATTTCTCGTATCGGTTCGCCACCATTTTCCCAAAGATGTGGTGCTGGACATGTATTGTTTTATCAGTCTCTATCTTGAACTTTCCATGAAAGCAAAAAGCTATATCATGTTGAAAGAAAACGATTTCGAAATCGTCGTGGACCCGGAAATCCCGGCAAAGCTCATAGAGTTAAAAGCCCTGGAGAAAAACATCGGCCGGGCCGGTTATCTGGCAATAGCCCCGGTTTTACGGCTAAACCATAAAGATTTATGGAAGCTTTCGCTTTTGGGTTAAAAAAAAGTTTATCTTTCACCAACTTTTTTAATTTCCATTGTATTTATGAACAGAAAGGATGATAACGAACTTGTTTACGAAGTGACCAGGGGAAGCATCTCCTCCTTTGAAGTCCTGATTGAAAGGTACCAGAAAACGATCTTTAACATGGTGAATAAAATGGTTGGCGATGTTGAAACGGCAAAAGATATAACCCAGGATGTTTTTGTTACAGCTTTTGAAAAAATGGGGACGTTCAATTTTAACCATCGGTTTTTCAGTTGGATTTACCGGATAGCTGTCAATAAAACCCTGAACCATATTAAATTAAAAGGCCTTACCCAACCTTTGAAAGAACTCCAGGCCGGGATTCCTGCCCCATCCCCGGAAAATGACGAAGAACGGAACAGAAAACTGGTTCATTCAGGGTTGCGGGAGTTGCCGGCAGATCAACGGGCCTTGTTGTTATTGAAATATTTTTGCGGATTATCCTATGAAGAAATTGCAGTGGCATTGAACGTATCAGAGAAAAAGGTGAAATCAAGGTTGTTTACATCACGGGAACAATTACATAAAATAATGATCGGGAAAGGGTTTTTTGAAAATGACTGAGAAAAAGATCATCGAAAAAATTTACCGGAAACTGGATGGCGAACTGCCGGAAAGCGAATTTCGGGATTTGGAACAATACATAGCTGCCCATCCGGAAGCCGGCCGACTACTGAAAGAACGGGAAAAAGTGAAAACGATGATGGAACAGGAAACCTCCCACTCCATTGAGATTGACCTGAAAAATGAAATTTTAAAAAAAATAGATATGGAAACCTACGCACCAAAAGAACATAAAGCAGAAATCAAAGTAGTCCGCAGTTTTTGGACGATGCCGGCTTTCAGGTTCGGTTTTGTTTTTATCCTTGGCATTTTTGCCGGATTTGTCCTTTTTACGGTCTTAAAGGCCGATTTTTCCGGGGCAAAAAAGGCTTCTCCGGAAATGAAAGGGACCCTGTTTAACAGCAATTCCTTCGACGAAATGAAAACAGCCGATGTGCTGCAGTATGAAAGCCCTTTGGCGAAAGCCATCTGCAATGTGCGTTATTCAACCAGGATCGTGGAAATCAGGGTGGACCTCTCCTCGCTCTATCCGGTGAGGTCAACCCTGGAATTTGATTTTAACAATTTTGAGGTCCTCAATATCCAGAATGTCTCCGTCAACGACCAGACAACGGCGATGGCCGCTTCCAATTTTGTACAAATCAACAATGTGGGCGACAATAAATTTATCATCCAGCTATACAATAAAAACAAATTGCCCCACTACATCGATTTTAAAATCTATCAGAACGATTCACCGGTTTACCAGAATTCAGTGCAGGTCAATAAAGAATAATCAACGATATACATATACTCTTAAAAAATCAAGCTATGAAAAAGCAAACAAAAATCGTCATTGGCATCGTATTGGCCGTTGCAGTAGTCATCATTGCCATTTCCTTTATGTTCCCCACTGTCTTTAAAGGATTGACTTCCGGGACCTTCGGGAAAGCCGATAAATACCATAAAACCCAGATGACCGAAAAGGACATCCTCCTTAGGAGTGAACTGGTGGCCGATAGCAACGAACTTCGCAACATGATCCAGGGGTTGATTTATTTCTCCTTATTTACAGAGGATATCAGCAATAGCATTGATTCCTGTGTTGACGCCTGCCAATCGCAGGGGATCATGAACGATCCAAAAAAGGCGACCACCATGCTGGCTTTGAAGGATTTTTCGGATTATATTAAAAATAACAATAAAACCCTGCGCGCTACCATTAGCCTGCTCACCGGCTTTTATTTAAAGGATGAACAGGAGCAATCGGCCGATGTGGAGAAAAACCTGCGCGCGTTTGGAAATTATGTGAACAACCTGAACGAAAAAGATTCAATTCTGGAACTGGCATTGACAAGTATTGATAATTTCATGCTGTCGAACAGGGTGTTAAAAACAAAAAAAACCGAGTTGGCAAACCTGAAAGCCATTCGCGACCAATTGTTGATTGGCAGCGTTCAGTTGGCCGGGCTCATCCAGGACAAACCGCTTAGCGCAACGCTTTGTTCCTATGCGATCTCCTCGCAAGCGGGTTTGCAAGGGTTGCTTGGACAGGAAAACCTGGGGGTGATCCGGAACCAGGATAATCTTGGTGACCAAATCATGACCGGTTTTATCGCAGGTGCGCAGGAAAAGCTCAACGTAAGAATTACGCCGGAAGCACAGCAGACGCTCAATATGATAAGAAGTCAAGACGGCCTTGGGGTTGAGATTGTCGAAAGCCAGGTATCGATGGGTTCGGCTGGCCAACTCAATGAAATTATACAGGCACAACAGTTGTCTTCCAGTGCTGTGAAGAACCAGGAACTTGGCTCCATCGGCAACATCATTATCTATGACAAAGCCAACCTTGATTTTGTCGTTTCCGACGTGCCAAAGTTGCAGAACGCCCTATCGGCTGCCGAATTGAATTCGGTCCTCTCGGGGTCACAGAACCTTGGCGTTGTTGGCTATTTTTCACAGCAAGGGCTCAACTTAGTGGGATCGACTTTTGACCTGCAACAGGCAGTCAGGTCCCAATCGTTGTCCTCCGTTTTAAGTTCCAGTCAGTTGAATGTTTTATATGGTTACCCGCAGGGGTTCGGTTCAATACCTGTTCAATCCAGCTTCATCGGCATGATGCAGCAGCTTGGCAATATGGGAATAGGGGTAAAATCGGGACAGGAATAAAAATTCACCGGTCGAAACGAACATTATTTTTGGGGTAATTTTACAGCGCGGAAAGGGAAAATCGTTTTCCCTTTCCGCACTTTTTACAAAAGGGATCATTTGCCGGTACCGGTTGCCGACAATTTATTTTTGCCATTGTCGCAGGAACATTGTTTTTTTTTAAATTTGGATAACATTCCTGATTTATACGGTTATGATTTCTGTTTTTCGATGCAACGGCCCCTTTCGGATTTTTCTTTCGGTTTTGTTTTTAATCTCTTTTTCCGCTCTTGTTTCTGCCCAGAAGGGGCTTAGAATCCAGAAATATGAAACTTCGAATGTCAGGCTGGTTTTCCTTGACAAAAACACCTCTTACTTAGTGCCCCATACCGTTCGCAGTTTCGAAAACGCACTGGCTTTCCACAACCAGTTTTGGGATTACACGGCCACCGGCGAGACCAATATTCTTTTCAACGACTTCTCCGATGTCGGAAACGGGGGTACCATGGTCATCCCATGGAATTTTTTAAATATCGGGATCTCCCCGTTTGACTATACTTTTTCGGTGGTGCCTTCCAATGAGCGCATGCAATGGCTGATGAGCCATGAGCTGACCCATCAGGTCATGTGCGATAAGGCTTCCAAAAGCGACCGGATTTTTCAAAAAATTTTTGGCGGAAAAGTATCGCCCGACAACCGCGACCCATTGTCGCTTGCCTATAGCTATTTTACTACCCCGCGTTGGTATTCTCCGCGATGGTATCATGAAGGGATAGCCGTTTTTATGGAGACCTGGATGAGCGGAGGGATTGGACGTGTGATGGGCGGTTATGATGAGATGGTTTTCCGGACCATGGTGCGCGACAGCAGTTTTTTTTACAACGTGATTGGCCTGGAAACCGAAGGAACGGCCATTGATTTTCAGGTTGGCGTTAATTCCTATCTTTATGGTACACGGTTTATCAGCTATCTTGCCTATCAATATGGACTGGATAAACTCAGGGATTTTTATTCGCGCAGCGATTCCAGCCGGCGGTTTTATGCCAATCAGTTCAGGAAAGTTTATGGAATACCCATCCAGCAGGAATGGAACAAGTGGATACAATGGGAACATGGTTTTCAGCAAGCCAATATGGCAAAAATCAGAGAGGTGCCCGAAACCAAATATCGCAAAATTGTCGATAAGCCCTTGGGTTCGTCCTCCCGGCCTTGTTATGACAGGGAAACAGGAATGGTATATATGGCCGTAAATTATCCCGGAAAACTGGCACACATTGCCGGCATCGACCCAACAACGGGATCCATGAAAAATATTTCCGCCGTCGCCAGCCCAAGCCTCTACTATGTGACCAGCCTGGCTTATGATGATTCTTCGAAAACCCTTTTTGCTTCGACCCACAACAATGATTGGCGTGGACTGCAATCGATCGATGTCACGACGGGAAAAACCCGGAAGCTGATAAAATACGACCGGGCGGGGAACCTTGTTTTTAACCATAAAGACCATGCCCTGTATGGCGTTCAAAGCATGAGCGGGCGATCGACCCTGATCCGCTTCCTGCCCCCATATAAAAAATGGCAGGACCTTTATACCCTCCCTTTCGGGAAAGATTTTTCCGATATAGACATCTCCCCGGATGGATTGTTTTTATCGGGCACGCTCTCCGATATCCAGGGAAAACAACAAATTGTGCGGGTACGGATTTCCGATCTTCTGGCCGGGAATACGGAATTACAGAAAGTTTATGAATTTGAGGAGAACCCGGCAGCCAATTTTGTTTTTTCGCCGGATGGAAAATATCTTTACGGGACTTCCTATTATACAGGGGTATCGAATGTTTTCAGGATCCATCTTGAAACCCTGGAGCCGGAAATACTGACCAATACAACGACCGGGTTTTTCAGGCCATTGCCCATATCCAACGATTCGATGTTGGTTCTTGATTATTCGCACGATGGGATGACCCCGGTGATGATGAAGATCGAACCCCTGGCCGATGTGAATGCCATCGAATATCTTGGCCAAAAAGTATATCTGAAATATCCGGAGGTTGAACACTGGATGTTACAACCCCCCTCAAAAATCAACCTCGATTCGTTGAAAGTAACCGAAAAACGCTATGTGCCGGTTAAAGAGATGAAACTGGCCAGCGCCTATCCGATTGTACAAGGGTACAAAAATTATGTAACCGCCGGATACCGCCTGAATTTCATGGACCCGATGGGGTTGAATGCCCTGACCCTGAAGTGGTCGTTTTCGCCCGATCCGTCGTTGCCGCTGAAACAAACGGCCCATCTTTCGGTTGAATATAATTTGTGGAACTGGTCTTTTACGGCAAACTATAATTATGCCGATTTTTATGACCTGTTTGGCCCAACCAAATTCAGTCGCGCAGGGTATGCTGTATCCGCCAAATATTATAAGTTGTTCAACCATTTTTCACCGGAAAAAACCGACTTCTTTGTAAAAATTACTGCCTATGGCGACCTTGAAACCTTGCCTTCCTATCAGAACATTGCCTCCGATTACCGGAATTTATATGTGGCCACCATCAACTACCACAAAAGCTACTTGCGCAAATCGCTTGGCGCCATTGAACCGGAACAGGGCTATGACTGGAACCTATATGCCTATACCAGTTTTGCCAAACAGATCTTCTATCCACAGTTGATCAATAATTTCGATTTTGGCTTTTTGCTCCCGATGCGAAACACTTCGCTCTGGTTCAGGACTTCGGCGGGACAAAGTTTCGGCGATGCGGATAAGACAAACTCCTATTTTTATTTCGGGGGTTTTGGGAACAATTACCTGGATTACCGATCGGCCCAGCAATACCGCGACATGTCAAGTTTTCCCGGAATGGGGATCGATGCGCTGTCGGCGTTAAATTATGGGAAAATCGCTACCGAAATTAACTTTCAGCCCATCCGTTTCCGGAAACTCGGATTGTTGGGTTTTTATTCTACCTATGCCCGGTTTTCTTTATTTGGAATGGGTTTGTTTACCAACTTTTTCAATACCCTGCCCCAGTCAAATTTTTTTGCCACCGGCGTGCAATTGGATGTTGAACTGGTGTTGTTTTCTTTGTTGAAATCAACCCTTTCCTTTGGTTTTTCGCGGGCCTATGGCCCGATTTTGCCCAATGACCAGTTTATGGTTTCCCTGAAATTGTAAAATGAAATGCGTATCCGGTGCATTTTTAATGGCCAGGAAACTTATATTTGTTATGAATTATCTCATTTCACACTTAAAAACTGCAACCATGAGACCAAAAATGTTTTTTTTACCGGTTATTCCCTGCTTACTTTTTGAAAAATTTGTGGGTTCCGGTGAAATTGGCCTGGACCAGGATAAATGGCGCAATGGATATAGTTTCAGGGGGATTGTAAATTTTGGAATATCCGGGAGATTTTAATGATAACGAAGGAGTACGGTTTTTTAGGGGCATTGCATTCCGGAAGGATAAAGGAAATCAGAAGCATTCCAAAGGCCGATCTGCACAACCATTGTTTGATGGGCGGCCGCAAATCGGATATTGAAAAATTTGCCGGAAAAAAACTGGCCTTCTTTCATCCGGTTGCTGGCAACATACAGGAACTTGACCAATGGATTGAAAAAGAATACCGCCCGGTATTGGAAAATTTTCCGGATGCCTTTGAAAATGCGGTCGGGGCAGCGTTCCTTCAGGCAAAACGCGATGGGGTAACCATCCTGGAATCGAGCATTGATAGTGGTTATGGCACTGCTTTTCGGATCCCCCCCGAAAAAATAGTGGCGACATTAAAAAGGGCACACCAAACCATTGCCCCCGACATTGATTTCCGCCCCGAGCTTGGGTTTATCCGGGGCCAATCCATCCGTTCGGTCATGGTAAACATGGAACCTTTTCTTGATTTTAATTTTTTTAAGTCCATTGATCTTTATGATGATGAACTATCGCAACCCATCCGGAATTTTCGGGAAATTTACAGGTTTGCAAAAAGCATCGGAATGAAATGCAAAGCCCACGTAGGCGAATTCGGGACCGCCGATGCGGTTAAGGAGGCCGTTGAAGAATTGGGGCTTGACGCCGTACAACATGGGATTGCCGCTGCCACCTCCCCATCGGTGATGAAATGGCTGGCCAGTCACCAGGTCCGGCTTAACATTTGTCCGGCCAGCAACATCCGGATGAAACTTGCACGATCGTACAAAACCCATCCCATCCGTATCCTTTTTGACCATGGCGTAAAAGTTACCATAAATACCGATGATGTTCTCTTGTTTGGACAGGGGACATCGGAACAATACCTGAAACTTTTCAATGCCGGTGTTTTTTCTGGGGATGAGTTGGACATCATCCGGAAAAACGGATTGGACCCGGAACCCGAAAATAATTTGTCAAAAACATTTTAAAATATCATCCAATGCAACGTATCATAAAAAAAACTGGTTTGTTTTTTCTGCTGTTCGCCCTCCTGACAGGGGGTTGCCGAAAAACAGACGATTCCTGTCCCTCAACGGAAGAAATAGCGCTTGCCGCAAACAAAAAAACTGCCGTCGCGGTGGTCCACGCCTCTGCCATCGGGCTTTCGCAGATGCTTGTCCAATTTCCCGATTCGGCCCAAAAAGTGGAAAATATCCGGATTTTTATCGACTCGGTTCGTTTTTACGAGGATAAATCGGGGTACTTTTACGTGTACGATTATAACTGTATCAACGTAGCCCATGCCACCCAAAAAGACCTGATCGGCCAGGACCTTTATAACTATCAGGATATCAAAGGAAAATACGTGATCAGGGAACTTTCGGCCGCTGCACGGCAGGGAGGGGGTTTTGTTGAATATTACTGGATAAAACCGGGCGAGAGCGGCGAAAAATTAAAAATCGGATATGTGGAGCCGATTCCCGGGACCGGTTTTTTTATCGGGACCGGCGTCTATATTCCGGAATAACAAAGCCATCGGATCCATTCGGGACAATCCATGGCCGCAATACATAGTTTAAACAAACTGTAAATGAAACGCACCTATTTAATCACCGCTTTCATCCTTGGGGTTGTCATCCTGATTTTGTTAAAGGTTTTTATTTTTTCGGATAAAACCGGACCGGCCGTTGTTTCAAAAACAATTCCGGCAATTCCCGTAGCCTGTTTTATTGCAAAAGATACTTCGGTAAACTATCAGATTGAGACCGTCGGAACCCTTCGCGCCAATGAAAATGTTGAGATTGTCAGCGAGATCAACCGGAAGGTGGTTGGCATTTATATGAAGGAGGGCGCTTTTGTGCCGGCCGGGGCCTTGTTGTTTAAACTGGATGATGCCGATATTGTTGCCAGGATCAACAAACTTACCATTGAAAGCAATCTTGCTTTGGCCAATGAGGCCAGGGAGAAAATTCTGCTTTCAAAGGGGGGGATCAGCCAGGAGCGGTTTGATGAAGTTTCGAACCTGCGCCAGACCATACAAGCAGAAATTGATGTGTTGAAAGTGGATCTTGCAAAAACGTCGATTACTGCCCCATTTGCAGGAAAAATTGGTTTAAGGAACGTCAGTGTGGGCGCTTTGGTTAACCCAGGGATGGTCTTGACCACGCTTCAGGACATTCGCAGGATTAAATTGGACTTTTCTGTTCCCGAAAAATATTCACACGACTTGCACGTAGGGTCGAAAATCAGTTTTCGCCTTGATTATCTGACAAATCCTGTCATGGCAGTCATCGAGGCCATTGAACCTGCCGTCAATATAAACACCCGGACCCTACTGGTGCGGGCGGTCACCTCCAACGATAACGGATCGTTGGTCCCCGGCACTTCTGCCCGGGTTGCCCTGGTCCTGAAGGAGTGGGACAAAAGTATTTTTATTCCTGCCAACGCGCTGATCCCCTCTATTAAGGGATACAGTGTTTTTCTTTTCAGAAATAAGTTGGCCGATCCGGTTATGGTCAAAACGGGACTAAGGAACAGCGACTTTGTTTTAGTCACCGATGGGATCAATGCCGGCGATACCTTGGTTACCACCAATTTATTGAGGATAAAAAAGGGTTCACCGCTCAAAATCGTTTCAATTTTTTAACATGGACCTCCCTTCGCTCAGCATCCGGAAACCGGTACTTTCAATGGTGTTTACCCTTTTGATTTTGATTTTCGGGGCTGTCGGGTTTTTTTATCTTGGGATCCGGGAATATCCGGAAATGGACCCACCGGTTGTTACGGTAACCACTACCTATTCGGGTGCAAACCCTGAAATTATCCAGGCACAGATCACCGAACCTTTAGAAGATGCCATCAATGGCATTGAAGGGATCAGGGCTTTGTCCTCGGTTTCTACCGATCAATCGAGCCTGGTCACCGTCGAATTCAACCTTGGCAAGGATATGGAATCGGCAGCCAATGATGTCCGCGACCGTGTTTCGAAGGCCATCCGTTTACTTCCCAAAGATGTGGACCCGCCCATTGTAGAGAAGTTAAGCGCCAATGCCAACCCGATCATCTTTATGATTGTAAGGAGTTATAAGCGCAACATCATGGAGGTGAACGACCTGGTAGAGAATGAAATCAAAGAGCGGTTACAAACCATACCCGGGGTTGGGGACATTAAAATTTTTGGTGAGAAAAAGTATTCCATGCGGCTTTGGCTCGACCCTTATAAAATGGTGGCCAATGGGATTGCCCCTGAAGATGTTGAGCAAGCGTTTAACCGTGAAAACATTGAACTCCCTGCCGGCCGGGTGGAGGGAAACCTGCAGGAATTGACCATCCGGACCATGGGTTTATTGCAGACCCCGGAAGAGTTTAACAATATCATCATCCGGCAGGAAAAAGGAAATATCGTGCGGTTCAACGATATTGGATCGGCGGAACTCTATCCCGAAAACGACCGGTCATCGGTGTTGATGGAGCTGCTCCCCGTGATCATCATTGGTGTTGTCCCTCAAACCGGGGCCAACAACGTGGCCATTGCCGATGAATTTTATAAACGGATGGAAAATTTGCGAGGTACGATCCCTACAGACTACGATGTCCGGATTGGCTATGACTTTACAAAATTTGAGCGTGGCGCGGTCAGGGAAGTTCAGCAAACCATTCTGATATCTTTGGTACTCGTGGTATTGATTATCTTTTTATTCCTGCGCGACTGGCGGTCCACCCTCATCCCGGTGGTGGCCATTCCGGTTTCCATCATCGGGTCGTTCATGATCATGGCCCTGATGGGGCTTTCGATCAATGTCCTTACCCTGTTGGCCATTGTTCTGGCCATTGGACTGGTTTGTGACGATGCCATTGTGGTTCTGGAAAACATCTATACGAAAATCGACACGGGCATCCATCCGGTGGAGGCTGCCCTGAAAGGGATGAAGGAGATATCTTTTGCAGTTATCTCCACAACCATTGCCCTTGCCGCGGTTTTTCTTCCCATCATGTTTCTACAGGGGTTGATTGGGCGGCTTTTCAAGGAGTTTGCCATCGTTGTTGCAGGATCGGTGTTGATTTCGGCTTTCGTTGCATTGACCCTGTCGCCAATGATGTGTTCCCGGATCTTAAAATCGCAACGGCATCTCAATGCCAATTGGCTGGTCCAAAAAACCGAACCTTTTTTCCTGGCTTTGAACCGGGTTTACCGGTATTCTTTGAAATGGTTTATCGCCCGGCGGTGGCTGGTTTTCCCGGTATTCCTGCTTCTTATTGCAATAAGTATATGGATGTTCAGGTTGCTTCATTCAGAACTGGCGCCTTTTGAAGACCGGTCGAATATACGGATTCCCACCCTGGCACCGGAAGGCGCTACCTATGAATTCATGACATACTATATGGCACAGTTGGACCGGTATATTGCCGATTCTTTTCCCGAGGCAACGGTATCCTTTTCCTGGATTTCGCCCAGCATGGGGACCATCGAAAATCCAAACAAAGGGCAACAGATTGTTTATCTTGTAGATGCTGATAAGCGCCAACGCAGCCAGCATGAAATTTTCAGAAAAATGTCTGCCGAGTTGCCACAAATTACAGGCATCCGTTCTTTCCCTTTTGAACCACCTACCATTGGCGATCGTTTTTCGGGGCTTCCGCTCCAGTATATTCTTTTAGCGCCCGACCTGAAGAGCTTGAACGAAGTGTTGCCCCAATTTCTTGAAGAAGCCAGAAAAATCCCCATCCTGTTATTTACCGATGCCAATTTCAAAGTCAATAAACCGGAATTACAAATTACCATCAATCGTGAAAAGGCATCTCAGCTTGGGGTTTCGACAAAGGCCATTGCCAGGGTCATGCAACTGGCGCTGAGTGGCCAGCGGTATGGCTATTTTATCATGAATGGCAAACAATATGAGGTTATTGGCCAGGTTTTGCGCGATGACCGGAACCAGCCCGATGACCTGAAAGCATTGTATGTGCGGAACAACAAAGGGGAACTTATCCCACTCGATAACCTGGTCCGTATGACCGAATCGATCAATCCGGCTTCTATTTTTTCCTATAACCGGTATATTTCTGCCACGGTATCGGCGGGATTGGCTCCGGGCGCTACCCTTGGCGACGGGATCCGGGCGCTCGACCAGGTATCGAAAAAAGTTTTACCGGCTTCTTTCAGTACCGCGCTGGCAGGGCAATCGCGCGATTTCAGGGAAAGTTCTTCCAGTTTGGTTTATGTCTTTCTGCTTGCCATTGTCCTTATTTTTCTGATTTTGGCAGCGCAGTTTGAAAGTTTTGTCGATCCTTTAATCATCCTTTTTACCGTTCCGCTTGCCATTTCAGGGGCACTGTTTTCGCTTTGGTATTTTAACCAAACCCTGAATATTTTCAGTGAAATCGGGATCATCATGCTGATTGGGTTGGTAACAAAGAACGGGATCCTCATCGTTGAATTTGCAAACCAGCGAAAGGCATCCGGCATCGAAAAATCGGAAGCGGTGCAACGGGCAGCCGTTTCCCGTCTCCGGCCGATCCTTATGACCTCTTCGGCCATGGTCCTGGGCATCCTGCCCATTGCTTTAAACTTAGGCGCTTCCGCCGAAAGCCGCCAGTCGTTAGGCATTGCAGTGGTAGGGGGACTTTTGTTTTCAACGTTTCTGACCCTGTACATCATTCCGGCAATCTATTCGTATTTATCGCGGAACCCACATACAGGCCGTATTGATTATACGGAGCTGACCACTGAAAGAAAATCGGTTATGACAGAAGATATCAGTTGATGAGAAAAATCATATTTACCATATTGTTGTTACCCATTGCCGGTTGGCTGTCGGGACAGGAGTTGTTGACCCTAAGAAAAGCAGTTTCAACGGGGCTTGAAAACAATTTTGGGATCAGCATCGCAGAAAATTCAGTACAAATTGCACGGCAGAATGCCACTCCGGGGAATGCGGGAATGCTTCCCACCCTTGAGGTGAACGCAGGTTACCTTTACGGGTACAGCGATGCCAGGGTCAATGTGGTCACCGGCTCAGAATTGGACGACCCGTCGGCAAATTCCCATCTGGCAACTGCCGGGATTGGGCTGACCTGGACCCTGTTTGATGGTTTAAAGATGTTTATCACGTACGACAAACTCAAAAGTCTTGAAGCGATCAGCGAGCTCAGCTCCAAAATTACGGTGGAGAACACGGTTGCAAAGATTATGGGCAGTTATTATGAGATTGTCAGGCAGGTCCGGGTCACTGCGATCTATACCGAGCAGGTGTCCATCTCCCGTTTCAGGCTTGAATTGGCCAAAATGCGTTTCGAAACCGGTACCGGGTCGGAGTTGGAATACCTGAAGGCCAAAGTCGAACTAAATGCAGACATTGCGGCCCTTTCCGATCAGCAGACCCACTATAAAAATTCAAAAATCACCCTGAACGATCTTTTATCGCGGGATGTAAACACCCTTTTTGAGGTAAAGGATACCATATTGTTGTCAAAAGTGTTACAATATGATTCGCTTCGGGTGTCCATGAAAAAGGCCAACCGGCATATCCTGATGGCGGTAGCTCAAAAGCGGGTTGCAGGGATGGAGTTGCAAACGGCCCGGGCCAATCAGTGGCCGACCCTGGATTTGTATGCGGGGTATGATTATTACCGGTTGGAAACCCAGGCCAACTTCATTCAATATAACCGCCATGTGGGGCCCTCCGTTGGACTGTCGCTGAGCATGAAGCTCTTTGACGGGATGAACCTCCACCGGCAGGTTAAAAATGCAGCCATTTCTTTTCAAACGGGCGAATTGGAGATAAAGCAGATTGAGAACCGGTTGGAAGCTTTTTTGGCAAGAATTTACAATGAATACCGGACCCAGCTTGAGATGATAACTTTCGAACAGGAAAACCTTCTTTTGGCGATGAAAAACATGGATATTGCCCGGGAGAGTTATGCCATAGGCGTCATTTCGTCGTTGCAGTTAAGGGAAGTACAGGAAGATTTGTTGTATGCCAATACCCGGTTGGTAACGGCCGAATTCAAAGCCAAACTAACGGAAACGGAATTGCTGCTTTTATGCGGGGAGTTGGTTCGGTAGGGGAGGGGGAGGGGTAAGATATTCTCCGATTTTCTTAAAAAATGTTAAAATGGGGATTTCCCGGGTAAAATGTGTTATATTTGGTCGGTAACATTACATACAACTTAATGTTTACTTCCACCTTCTTTGGTGGAACCTCATGGCGGGACCTGTATTCCTCCATACCACAACAGTGGTAAAAAAAGATGAAATGCCCCTTTCTGTCCGATGGGGGCATTTCTGTTCAATATCATCCCTTCCGTTTTTTATTGAATTTGATCCGCTCAAAAAAATCAAGGGCTTTCCGGATGGAATCGTGTAAAAGGGTTAGGTACAAAATGAAGGACATCAGCCAGATAACGGCGAAATTAAACCAAAAGGTGTCGATGGCCCAGTTGCCGACAAATTTCACCGGGGCATAAAAATGGGCCCTGCCATTGTTTGAAACAGGATCCATAAAAATGGGGTCTTTTTTCCGGATGAGTTGCCCTTTTCCCTCTATGATTTTATTCTCGCTTGCTTTGTTCAGTACTAAGTCGGCGATATTTTCATTATAATAGGCCTGTTTGAAACCATAAACGGCATCTTCTCCCGATTCCCTGACCAATTGTTCGTAAACGGCATCCCTTCGGGCGGTGACCTGTGTCAGGCGGGAAGAAAAGTGCCGGCTGAGCGAATCGAGATAGGCTTTTGTACGTTGAACCAAAGAATCGTTGAATTGAGGTTCATTAAATATGGAAGTAAACGGAAAGGAATGAAAACCGGCCTCTTTTTGCAGCAAGGGGATTTCGTTTTTCAGAATGGCAAGAAGCGCTTTGGTCCGTTCGGGTTTTTGCTTCAGGACAAGGTTCCTCTGGCACTCGTCCAATTCCGATTTAAGGGTCGGAATTACATAGGCGGTGGTATAATTGTAGTGTGATATCTCCTTGTCCAAGGGATAAAATATCTTTTCGTATTTGTTGTTTTTAAACTGTTCTACGGCGAGGGCCTCGAAAGTCCATCGCGAAGTCATCATATCTCCTACAATGGGCACGCTGGTGCGTGATGCAATGGCGGGGTTCAGGTAATCGAAAGGGACAATGGTACCGCTCAGGAGCAGTTGAGGGACCAGGATAAAAGGGATCAGGATGTAGATGGCAACTACGGAATTTAATCCCGACGATATGTTGAGCCCAACCATATTGGCAAAGCAGGCAGTGGAAAAAAGGATCAGAAAATAGCCAGGGGTCATGCCATGGATCCCGAGCACTAAGTTACCGGCCACCACATACAGGATGGTTTGAATGGCCGAAAGGGAAAAAAGAAGGATGATCTTTGCATTTAGATAACTAAAGCGGCTCAGGTGAAGGAATGCTTCGCGTTTCAGGATCCTGCGGTCTTTGATGATCTCTTCGGCACTGACCATCATCCCTAAAAAGAGGGAAACCACCACGCTCATAAAGAGATAGGGTACCAGGTTCCGGTTATCGCTGAAAAGATATTGTTCGCCGAAGCGCCAGCGGGTAAGAAAAGCAAGCAGTGCAGCCAGAAAAGGCGCTTCCAGCAGGTTGATCAGCATGTATTGCCGGTTGGTGACTTTGGTAAGCAGGTTTCGGAGCGCAAAAATCCTGAATTGCTTGAATTGGCCGGGGACTTTAAAATGGTTTGTGGGACCTTGCTCTTTTCGTTGCTG
>Ga0247842_10001444_pt1 | contig 39722 bp, 46 predicted proteins | sample LaCruzMarch2015__3_FD_192411 | JGI IMG/M metagenome (GOLD analysis project Ga0247842, IMG submission 192411) | Freshwater microbial communities from meromictic Lake La Cruz, Castile-La Mancha, Spain - LaCruzMarch2015_19m | ecosystem: Environmental > Aquatic > Freshwater > Lake | place: Spain...
TTTTATTTAGATCTGTCTGTCTGTCTGTCTGTCTGTCTACCACGTCACCATCTCCTTATTTAAAAAAAACCCCAGCAGAACTTGCCTGGGATAAACCCTTAAAAATTTGAATCTTCGGCAGTCTGCCTATCCCGCCCTTGCGAACAAGAGCAAAATGCATGACTTTGCGCCCTCCTAACATTAAAAATGCTTGGAGTTTGCCTTTTCGGATTCTCTGTTTTCTGATTAAAGTATAACACTAATTTTCAATTTTATCAATCCCGCATCTGATAACACAATATTTTAACCTATTAAAACTAATAAAAAAACTAATTAATAAAGTTTGAGATCAAAATGCGTGGTACCGTTAAATGCATAGCACCAACCTTCCATGTTTATAATTATAGCTAACCCTGAGCATAATTTCAATATATATTTTTTACCTGCGCAATAGCTATATTACATACGCCGTAAAATAATTCTCATTAGAATAGAATACGCCTGCGCGGATTACCTCTAAAAACACACCCTCGTATCTCTAGGCCTTTTTCTTTTAGACGCTAGACATACCTGTAAGCAATGCCGCAGCAAACAACTTATAAGTTGGTAAGGGTTTATTATTTAATCAAAGATAGAACTCCTTTAATTTCAATTAGATAAGTCATTTTTGCTATTAAGCTCTAACTTTTAAAACAGTTTTCTACGTAAGTTATATGTGTTCCTATAAGAGGCGTGGGCAATCCAGAATCTTATAGAATGAAAAATATCTTTCATTTCTATTCGCCTCTACCTGAAAAACCCTCTTTAGTTTCATCATCCGCCTACTAAAGAACTTCACATCAGTCTTTCTTAACCGGCGATAATCCTTAAAAATCCGGAAACCACAAAAATCCTCCCCTATTTTAACAGAAAAGACTATTGTTTTCTTAAGGTGCAGATCAAGCCACAAATTACCACCTAAAAAATCCCTGATCTTCTCTTTAATTTTATGTAAATCTTTCTTACCGCTACCGAAAATTAAAAATCAAACATGAGCGAAGATAATATTTTTCTTTCAAATCAAAATTAATAATTAATATAGTTCGTTAAGGTAACGATTGACAAAAACTGGCTGGCGAGATAGCAGTAGTCCTCTTAATTGCAGATTCTTCGTTCTCTTTCCTTAGTATTCGCTTGGCAGTATTAAAACTCCATTTTCAAACCATAAATCAATCTTATTTAGCGGAAAATCTGTCCATTCGATCTTCTCTCGATAAAGCTCGTGATAATTACCATCCTCGCACACCAAGATTGCCGATTTGTCCTCATTAACCTCAAACTTCCACACCCCAAATTTTTGCAAATTATTTTTTGCCCTCGTCCTGAACAATATTTTATCAATTAGCCAATATGCACCACCTTCGTGCGCGACATATTGAACACCGTCGGTATAAAGGTATCCGCTTAAATGCTTGTACCAGCGCTCTGTTCCGTAAAATTGCCTTAATTCATTTTTCGTTAACATTTCAAACCCTCCTATGTTAAAAGTCAAATGTGCCCTTCACCAAATTATTTCTCCGACGATAAATTTGCTTCCCTTAAAAATTTTGCCCTCCTATTTTATCGTCGAAGGTTTTTGTTGCTTTTTGGGTGTCCTAAATTCACCCTTCTCCTCGACGAGAGCACATTAGCCTTCAGAACGAATTTTGTGAAGCCCTTTAAAAGTCAAATAATTCTACTCTGGAGACTAAGTTCTTCAAACACTTACCACTCCTTGTTTATACAGGAAAAATAGCAGTTCCTGCAATCGTTATTATTTTCGCTGGTACATTTCTCGCACACCGGCCCTTTGTCCATAGATGCTATCGAACGCAAAATCAGCTTTTCAACCACCACAGTCATCGGCCTATCTTGGCTGCATTTTAACCTATACAGCGTCTTAACCATTGTTTCGCTTAACACTGGGCTATACATACGTTTCTCACCTCCTCTAAGATTTCAACCCACATAACTCCGTCAATTACTACCCAATCCAAAACTTGCTTCCAGCTTATTGCTTTGGTTGATTTGTCTTTTTGTATCCACATTTTTATATTCATCCTATTCTTCATTGGGAAACATCATCGTAGTAATGCCCCCCTCATTTACCACCCAAACCTCAACGCCTGCAAACCAGAAAACCTCAAGCTGAGAGAATTTGGATCATGCTCTTTTTTTGCGTCAATCTGCTGCCAGATCCTCTCAATCTGACCCATGGTTAATTTTTCAGTTACTTCACTAGTTGTAATCTTCTTAAATTCCTGCATTAGAAATCACCTCCCTCATCCAGCAAATCCCGGTGCTTTTCAACAAAGTTTTCCAGGCTTTCAGAACCGTCTGGCTTAAAACCTTTAGCCATGAGCTGATAAACGTCTTTCATTAAACGCCTCTCTTCCCAGACAGCAGATAAACCAAAAGAATTATGTGATAGATCCTCTTGATACGTCCTGTATTGAGAATCGCGGCTGCTTTGATACCTTTCCATACAGGCATCAGCACGCAGCACCCCATCCTCAAATTTTTCGTTTTTCTTTAATATTTCTTTTTTTACTTGGCTCATGTGAGACTCCTTTCTTTTAACGCCGAAAATATAAGCCCAATGATTTGAAGGCATTTTCAGGCAACCCAGGAAATGCCGTTCTTTTGTCAAGAAAACAGATATGCCCGAAGAGAGCAAGCGCCAAGCGAGCGACCTTCCTGGAGTCCTTTGGAAAAATTGAGACTCCCCGCAAGGGGCAGAATACTTCTGATACAACAAAGCCTACTTTGAGGCAAACCACAAAGAAGGCTTTGTTGTAGAGATGAATTTTCCCAAAGGATTTTCTTGCACAAAAGTCAATCTTGGGCTATTTTTAAGGCGAGAAAAAAAGGAGGATTACGTGACGGCAAGAAAAAACAGAAAAGAAAATTTGAGGATGGAGAGAAAAGCGCATAACTATGGAAAGGGCGGCGTTTCCTCGTCCGCTGTCAGAAATTTAACACGACAATTTTATCTCTGTAGTAATTGGCTTGAGACCGGCTTCTTCTCAAATCCTTTTGCCCTGTATTCAATTTTGTGGTAATGGATTAAGCCCTGCGTGTCAATATAGCCAAGCGTGATATCTGCCATTTTAATTTCACTGCCCGATGTTTCTGCGTTAAAGTTTTTTAACTGATTCCTTAATTCGTCAACCCAATTATCAACTCTCATAGTTCCTTTCTCCCCATATAGCTGATAGGACAGCTTTTAATTAATTTTTCAGAACACATTCGATATCGATATTTTATCTTTACCCCCAAGCACTTAAAGCTAATAGCGGGCGGTATGCCTTCGGGTGATTTCGTCAACAACCCTCTCGAAGGCTACCGCACGCTCGTTCCAAACAAAATCACCCAAACCCAACCCACAACCAAAAACCCACAAGGGCAGGGCGGGGCAAGCGTATTTATAAACTTTCACGATTGGCTTTCAGCTGGAGCTTGCAAGCGTCCTCGCTCCTCAGGGTAATTTTTAAGGTATTTTGCGATTCTTTCGCAGGAAGCGCAAGTTTCAGCGCCATTGCAGAGCTCGCAAAAAGGCAGTACGCCTCTGATATCTATGCCGGCAGTTTGTTTGCATATTTTGCAGGTAAAGGTTTGGCAATTTTGACAAGCCAAATACGGCATGCCCAGATGCTGACATGATTCACAATCGTTGGTTTCACAAGTATCACAAGGATACTGGCTTTCCTCAAATGCTGAAGATACTTCCGGAATTAATTCCCTTATTCTCTCAGCTATCTTTGAAAGGTCTATCGCCGGCAATTCAACCAGCTGCAAGCTTATTTTTACGTAGCCAAAGCCTTTGCAAGGAAGTTTAACTCTTTTTGTCGCAATACTGCCTTTTGAATTGGCGGTAACAATGCTGTAAGTGTAGAGATTGCGCGCGTGGGCATCATCCTGCGATGAATGAAACGCTCCCATGTCATGGTGAGAATGGATTATTCCGTCGCCTCCCAATTCCTCCTTGAATTCGCAGTCTACTGAACCTACCTCCTGCTTTGGGATTTTAAAACTGGTTATGATATTATCCTTAACCCAAAATACCGCGCCCCATTCCTTATCTCCCATACGCTGGCTGATATACAACCACTGGCTCCAGATATTCCAGGGGATTCTGAGGACCTCCTGATTATCCCGGTCGCTGCAAAAGCCACACTCACCGTAGTTTTTTATTTTTACTTCCAGAATATTGCTCTTTTTTAAAAGATCATTTTCTAACATTTTTTGTATCCTCCTTCCATTCTCCCCATTTCTTAAGGGCCGCGATAAGTTTCGGGTCGCTGATCGCGCCTGTTTCAAACTGTTCGATTATTCTGTCATACTCCTCATTTTTTGCTTTTTCTTTTACGCCTTCAATATCATCTTCAGTGTAATGCTCATCACATTCAGAGCAGCGTGCCCAACCGTCTTCAGGATCGACTCTCTTGCAGTCCAGACAATAACCGTAATCGGAATCATCAGGATTAATCCTATCGCAATCCTCACAGCATCCGTAACTATCAGGAATAAAATCGTTAATATTCTCTTCGATGTACTCCCGTTCTTCTTTCTTGGCGTCATCTAGTATTTTTTTACAGATGTGAGAAGATTTCTGTATATGGAGCTTTCCCAGATCATCCATCAGGCATAATTCTTTGTATATTCTGGAAGATACTCCTGCTGCCGCGGCAAATACCGCAGGGATTACCCAGGAAGGCGTTACCGTATAGCCCTGCTGTTCTACTTCTTTAAACGAAAGCGGAAATGTCTTGGACACGTTCAGGATCGTTCCGTCATAGCCTATTCTTTGATAGGCAAACTCGTTCTTCTTGCAATAGGCGCAGATAATCTGCTGGCTTTTTAAGTTATCAGTGCAGCAGAAAATTTCTCCCCTTAAAACCTGACAGTCCAGGGGTTTTTCAATGCGTATGTCGTGGATTTCAATTCTGACCTGTTTTCTTACGGTTAGGATCAGGTTCTTCAATGCTTCCGCTTTCTTCTTGCCTACGCAGGTTTCTTCAAAGAAAAGCCTGTTTAGGTTGGATACTTCAACTACGTCAGAATCAATCAGGATTAAATCTTCTACACCGGACATTGCCAGAAGTAAAGCGGTCCAGAAACCTGTACCTCCACAGCCTACAACCGAGGCAGTCTGCGGAATCTCTAGGCCGTTGATTAAGTTTTGACGTTCGTAAATCGCTTGTTCAGGCATGTTTTTTCTCCTTTAAATGATTTCCTCAATGAGGTTTTGGCCAAGCAGTTTTTCAAACTTATGCTTGGCATCTTCATCCTTATTGGAAAAGATGTTTTTCAGGCTTAAGTACCTTTCCGGAAGGATGACCGTTCCTAAGGATTCAAGATTGATTACCCGGAATGCTTTCATTATCTTAAAAGCAACTTCTTTGAGCAGGCCTAAAGATTCAGGGTTAAGGTATTGAATATCTCCTGTGCAAATTGAGTGTCCTTTATCGCTTAAACCAAGGTAATGAAAGCCTATTTCCGGATCAGTTACAAAATTCGTAAAGCTTCCCCTTTCGCCGTATACGCCGTAGATTTTAAAAGGGTAATATTTAATAGGCTTCTTCAAGAGATAAGTTTTATGGTTATAATACAGCTTATCTATGAGAAGCAGGCCAGAGTAGCCTTCGATAAACATAGAATCTTCTTTAACCAAGCAGCAGTATTGCCCTTTAAAGGGAATACTAAAGGTATTGTCTTTTAACCTGTCTACGAATTCCCGCCAGGCAGCGTCAATCTGCTCAATCAGGCCTGATTTTTTCTTGGCTTTGTTTACAAGTTCCGTATCTATCATGGCTTCATTCCTGTTAATTAACGAGAGGGAGAGGTTTTCTCCCTCTCGTTTAGTTTTCCGTTTAACCTGCCTTGACGTATCTTTCAACTTCGATATCATGGCCGTCAAAAGTAGCTGGCAGGTTATCGGTTGAAGTAACTTCTGCGCCGTCAACCAGGATGGTAAAGGAATCAATCCCTTTTTCCTGGAGGATCCGAGTTAGGGTGTCCTTTACGGAATCGCCTCTTTTTACCTCAACCTCTTCTCCTGCGATGGTTACGTTGGTCTTCTCGTTTTTCAATTCGTTTAAGTTCATTTTAGTTATCTTTCTCCCCGTATAGCCGATAGGACAGCTTTTTTAATTTTTAATTCTTAAGCTTCGTAAGCCTCGAGAACTACCTTTTGTAGTTCTTCATTGGCTTCAGCTGTCAGGAACTTGACGGTAGGGTAATACTTACCGTCACCAGCTAAATTGGAAGGCATAGCTGCAAACAGCCCACCCTCTTTTTTAGCCAATACCCGGATGCCTTTGATTAAAACTACATCGGAGACTTTGACGTCTACGAAGGCTTTAAGGGTACTTTCTTCTTTATTTTCTACTTTGAAAATACGTGCTACTTCAATCATGTTACTCACCTCCTTTCGGTTTGTTTTTTGTTTTGTTTTTTCTTGGCTCATGTGAAACTCCTTTCTTTTGACGCCGGAAATTAAAACCCAAGAAGTTGAAGTATTTTTTGAGGCACACCGCAAAAAATGCGGTCTTTTGTCAAGAAAACAGGCATGCCCGAAGGGAGTGAGCGCCAAGCGAACGAGCATCAGTGGAGTCCTTTGGAAAAATTGAGACTCCCCGCAAGGGGCAGAATGCTTCTGATAGCTAAAAAACCTTTCCGAGGCAAACCACGAAAAGGCTTTTTGGTAGAGATGAATTTTTCCAAAGGATTTTCTTGCACAAAAGTCAGGCTTGGGTTATTGTAGGCGGATAGAAAGAAAGGAGGGTTACGTGACGGCAAGAGAAAACAAAAAACAAGAAAGGAAGTGAGTGATTAAAGTAGTGGTTAAGGACGGCTAAATGGTAGGGTAGGTGATGAAAATTTTATAGCTGGGCTAGAAGGATACCAGAGGACTTAAAATTATAACCGAAGAGAAATTGCTATGCGCTTCTGTAATGGTCTTTTGGTATTCCATTCAGAAGTAATGACGACGGGCTTTTAAGCGTTGTACAAGGATACGGAGACTTGGATTAATTCATGGAACAATAAATTTGTTTTGTGGGATTAGAGGCAGTAGTTGATGCATAATTATAAATCATTTCAAATATCTGCTTTGTCTTTCTCTTAAACAATTCCTTGTCCAAAACTTTTTCTATGGCAGACCGTACTCTGTTTCTACTCTGGCCGTCTTTGAACCAATCCTGCACAAGCACTTTTGGCGAATCTCAAGAATATTAACCCAAGCACAGGCGTGGAATATTCCGACGACTTCAAATCAGAATTCGCCCTCAATGTGTCCGCTGTCTGCCACAGCGTTGCTTCAAGTTTCTTTAGTTCTTCTTTGTTCATTATGAAAATACCTCTGAGATAGATTAACTCATTGCCTTAATAATTTTTCTTTTACTAAAATCCATACTTATCTTTTCTTAACTGGAATGCTTCTCTCCCGCCCTCAAGAATTGTCTCAACTGGCTTTCTTACGCTCTGGTCATCAATTGACCCAAAGTGTCCTGCTTCAATTCCACCATGGTCTGCATCAGCGGTTAAAACGCAGATCAATTCGGAATCACCAAGAACAGGAATATTCGCATTGTGTGTCGCAATAATAAACTGCCTTTTTTCTTTTTCTCTTCTCAGTTTCTGAACTATGTCAGAAAAAATAAAAGTATTATCTAAATCATCTTCCGGTTGGTCTATCATAAGAGGATTGCAACTTTCAAGAAGAATCAACGTCAGTATAGCCGTGCATTTTTGCCCGACAGATAGATTCTTAGTGCTTTGATATTTTGGTTTTTCTTTTGTCCCGACATTAAGTTCAATCGAAGTTTTTGTCTCAATCTTATGCGTTTCAAGCTCAAGCAATTTTTCTTCTTTTAAAGCATCACATATTTTAGAAGCACTGGTTACAGTAATGCCAAAAAGTTCCGAAACTTTCTCCGATCCCTGCCGGACAGCATCAACAAACGACGGAACAGACAAAGCATTATTTTCTGCAAGTTTCTCTAATTGTTGTGCGCCTGATTTCAAGCCCTTTAAATATTCAACAAAATTTACTCTATCACCCTCATATTCCACAGCAACCCTTAATATCCCATTCAACCTTTCAGTAATATCCTTGCAGGTTCTATCGCGAACAGTGAATTGCTGGCGGCGATTCTCATAAAGCTGAGTCAGCAGCCCTTTCCTCTTCTTACTTATGTCTTCGAGCTCTTTATCCTTTTGCCCCTTAGTTGTCTTTAACGGGCGAAGTTTATTCACCTCATTTTGCTTTTCAATAAAGTCATTCGGGTCTATCCCTGCGAATTCTTCTCCGAGTTGCTTTATCAGTTCCTGGTATTTCTTCTCTTCATCGTCATATAAAGCCTGCCAGTCTGTAATCAGCTTGCTCTCATTTGAAACAGAATCTTCAATGCTGGATATGTAAACTTCCATTTGCTTACGCAATGCCTCTAAATCATCTTGTCCTTTTTTGATTGCTACCTTTAATTGCAGGAGCAATTTTTTATTAGGCAATCCTTCAAGCTCTTCAGCCGATGGAAAAGGGTCATTAATTGCAATCTTTTCTTTAATCTTCCCGATATTTTTCTTTGTTGCATCTATCGCATCTTGCACTTGTGTAATATACTGCTGCTCCTGCTCGTATTTACTTTTCTGTGCTATTTTCTCAGGCAAACCGGATTCTTTGTATTTCTTAAGTTCTTCCTCGAGCTTTGGCAAGCGGCCAATCTTTTCATTCAAGCCGTCAATTTCTTTCTTCAAATTCAAATATTCTGTCTTATTCTGGTCAATTTGGCTGATTAGGGTTTTCTCTTCATCAAGCAGTTTATCAAGCTGGTCACCAAGAAATTTATCAACGAGCCTTAATTGAAATAATGTATTTTTTGAAATTTCGTATATCTCTTTCTGCCCATAAGATTCTATAGCAATAATGTCGCAGGGTTTAAGTTTGGAAAGCAAATCACCATTTTCATCTTTAACAACAGGAGGGTCATTATATGTTCGTTCAATAATGTATCTTTTCTTAATAGGGTGATGCGCCTCAACAACCACTTTTATTCTAGACCCTTTTTTAAAAACCTCAGTCAGTATTTCTTCGTGCTGTTCTTTTGCTTTTTCCGCTTTTGGACAAAATGCAGCCCCGAAAGCGAAGCGCAAAGTTTCAAGCACAGTCGATTTTCCAGTACCTTTGCCGCCAATTAAGCAATTCAAGTTATCATTAAAATTAACCTTTAAGCCATCAAGAAAGCCACCGCTCCATTCCGCATAAACAATTTTTGAAAAATGTTTTTGGATAAACTCTTCAGGATGCCTTATTCGAGATTCCCAATCAAGAAAAGCATGCTTCAGGCCATTGAGCGTTTTACTGCTTACCTTAATCCAAGTTGCCCTATTCCCTATTTCATCAAGACTTCGCGCATCAGAAGAATAAATTGCAGCTATACCGCGTTTTCTCTTATAAAGATCTAGTGTATTCTCAAAAACATTTTTTGCAAAACCTGAAAGATTTGAACGTATTTCATTGACTTCTGCTGCTAATAATTTTTCATTAGCCCATGCATTAACTCTAGGCTCTCCGACCATAGACTCTTTATTAAGAATTCCATGATCGCGTAAAACGTGTGCAGCAATGCAAATTCCACCATTGTCAGTTATAAAATTCACAAGCTCATCCAAATTTTTCTTAATTAATTTAGAAGAGCCATCGGCAAGAAATCGTGCGTTTCTAGGCAACCCAAGCTGAGTAATAAGATCTTCCAAGAATGTGACTGAAACATTTGGCTCAAATAGCACAATTATATGAATTCCTCCAGCTCCAGAATCCGCTGAAACTTCAAATCCGGGGAATACTGTAATATCTGTGTTCTTTGCAGCCTCTCTAATTTCGTCTATCCAAGAAACGTCATTATGCTCGGTAATGCCTAAAATCTTAATACCCTTTTCTTGAGCAGATTTAATATAGCTCTCAGCTAGTGATTTTCTCCCTTCAGGCGAATTCAAATTCAATCCTTTCGGACAAGTAAAATTTTTATCTTTAGGTGTATGGATATGCAAGTCCGCTAAATAAAAATTAGCTCCATTACTCTTATTCAATACTACAGATGCCATTTTATTCCTCTTTAATATTAAATTGCCTTAATAATTTTTCCATATTTCGTAAAATATCAAACACCAGAAACCTGCTTATCGGTATATTCTAAAATACGGTTCTTATCTATGCCCCTGCTCAATAATTCTGCCTGTTTTCTTCTTGCTCCCAATCTTTCTAATTTTCTGCTGTAAAAGGTAAACCCATGCCTCACCATAATATTTTGCTGCCTTACTTTTCTTCTTAATGACTTAATCTGCCTGTCTGACCACTTAGAATGAATATAGTAATTCTCGTTAGTTTGTTTCTGGCGTGGATTATAATGCTCAAATGTTTGGGTTAATGGCCTGTATCTGCAATCAGCTATCTGAACTCCCCACTTCTTGCACTGATTTAGCTTCTTGAGCATTTCATAATAATCCTGCTCGAAATTATAAATCATAAAAACATAAATTTCTTTTGAAGGGTATCCCGCAGCAACAAGCATGTCGATCTGCTTCTTTATCATCTTTTTCTGGCCATAACCATGATCCCAAGCTATTCTCGGGCTGAGAAATCGAGCTTGTTTAAGTAGTTTAGCCACCTCAGGCATGAGAAGCCTGCCATCAATCCCACACTGGCTCTCAGAATGAACAACCCTGCCGTTGTGTTTTGCATTCTTCAATTCTTCTAAAATATCTTTTATATGAGGATTAGCCAAAAGATTGTTATCGTAAAAAATAATATGGTTGCTACAAATTTCATCTTTGATGCTCTTTTTAGAAATAAACTCTGGCTCAATTTTCCATGTTCCACAGAATTTACACTTTCTTAAGCATCCTCTGCTTGTATGAACAATCTGATAATCAACCTCTACCAAGTCATAGGCTGGCTTAAACTTTTCAACCCGTTCATCAACCCCCACAAAAACCTCATCACAGCCTGACTGCTTGCAATGTTCAGGCATTAATGAAGCGTAAATCCCACCTACAATCACCTTTGCTTTAGGGTATGTTTCCTTGTAAAATTTAACACTCTCCCAAACATAATTAGACCAATATGTAAAAAGAGATGTTATCTTCACTTGATTAGGATAAAAATCCGCAAAATGTTGGTTGCCTCTGATTAATTTAATCTCGTCGCCTCTTTCCCTGTGAAAACTTGCAAGCTTCAAAAGCCCAACTGGCAAGAAATCCCGATGATTCTTGCTTTTGGCTGGAATTGGAAAGCTTGGTTCAACCAATAGGATTCTCATCATCAATTAATACTAAAATTTTTATTATTCATTACTCGATCCAATATAGATTGAATCACAAAGATAGCATCTCCGTCATTTGCCTTATAACCTGTTGGGTGGGCACAATTATTCCTGATGGTTATCAACGATTTATAAAAAAGCTGAGCGGTAGTTGTATCCATCAATTTGAAGTTTTCTAAAAATCTGCATACCATCTCTTCGCTATAAAGTTTTAAATCTTCAGTACAATTACAATCTTTTAACCGACTCTTTATATACTGCGGCACAGACGAAGCCCCCCGCATGGATACAATCTCGCTTTGTAATTTTGTAAATCCTATGGTCTTTTCTATCTTCCTGTGAATTCTAAACATGCCTGTATTCCATGCCATAATAACTGCACCCCTAAAACAGTTCGCATCAAAACATTCAAGTGATTCTATCAGATAACTCGCTTCATCCTGGTCTAATGATTTCCCAATCAAACTATTAACTCTAGTCTTAAGATTTTTTATGTTGGTCTTTATTGAAATGTCGGTATTAGGGAAATACTCTTTTTTGAATTCCTTCTTGCCTAATATTTTTTGAGCTTCTTTTACTTCCTTTGATGATAAATCTATATCTTTAACCTTTATTATTTCTTTTTTTATGTTTGATTTGCTTGACCTCTTCCTTGAAGTTCTGGCAACTTCATCAATGGTATTATGCAAATAGCTAATCAATTCCTTAAACAAAGGATGGTCCTCTTTAAAGTCATCCTTATCTAAGGTTAAGATTTCTTCAAAGGTAGAATCAAGAAATATCTCTCCGCTGATCGCTGACAATATAGGGCCGATATTTTTTGTAAATTCAAACAACGACTTGCTGTACCCTTTTATGCCGACATGATTAATGCGCAGAAGAATACCCCTTAACGAAGAGGGCTGGATCTGCTTCGATTGGTTATAGATATATCCGTAGAATTTGAACTTTGCACCGGCTGGTGAATCAATAGGAATAATATTATAGTTAGCTTTTGGAACTGTCTTTTCAGGGTAATCCCACTTTGATTTTAAGAAATGGTGATGCCTTAGGCAAATTGGCTTTAGAATCTCTTCCTTGTTAGCAAAAACCTTAAAATTAAATTTATCGATTTCCTGCCGTGCCTTATTAATCAGGCTTATTCCGTCTTTATAAATCGGGTAATTCTTCACATATTTGACTGGCAGCAAAACCCCCAATTCCCACCTAAACCTTTCAATGCCGCTCAATTCATCAACATTACTCCAAATAGTTTTAAATTTGCTTACTGCTTTTAGGTCATTCTGAATATCCTGCCGGAGATTTTGTATCTCGATTTTCGTGTAACTTTTATCTTTGTCTTCTTTGTAATCAGGAAGGGAATAGAAATAATATTGCTCATTCAAATTTTTTAACTGGTTACTTATGTCAAAGAGATGCTCTAGGGGAATCTCTCTGGCAATTCCGTAATCATTCCCTTTCTCTTTCGATGTGATTTTAACTGTTTTGCACAGCCTGGCTATTGACAAAAAGCCTATACCAAATCTACCAATGATTGGCCTAGGATATTTCCTCTTTCTTGTTTCTATGCGTCTTTTTGATCCAGCTACCCTAATGAATTCTGTCTTAAATTTTTCGGAAGAGATACCATCTCCGTCATCGGATATAGTTAAAGTGGTGAAATCTTTGTCGAAATCTAAATGAACCTCTGAAGCATCAGCATCAAACGCGTTAATGATCAATTCCTTAACTGCTTTTGCAAAAGTTGTATATGCTCCTTCACTCAAATGAGGAATCAATTGTACCGCTGCCTCGCTTGGATATTCTTTCTTTTTTCCCATATCTACCTCATTTTCTGGCATTACAAAAATATAGTAAACAATATTTAATAATGTTATCTATTCTCCCCTCGCCCTTCTATTCAATCCCCTTCAAAACCCGATTCAGCTCATCAAGGGTTTTCTGCATATCAAAGGATTTCTGCTCATCAATGGTCAGCACAGGAAACAGCTCATCCCCGATTCTTGATTTCATCCCTTTAATTTCCTTCTCTGTCCTTCCAAGGTCAACCCTGCATTTCTTCAAATCAGATGAAAAATTATCCTCTTCAAGCTTTTTCTTAAAAAGCGCCAAAAACTCTTTATCCTTAAAATCAAATTTTTCCTTAAGCAAATATCCCAGATCATAAAAATCCCTGCCTGCTATCGTTTCTCTTGTTGCGGCAGCCCTCATTTTCTCTGCGACAAGCTCTTTAATAGAAAGGCAACTCACGCTTCCCCCGTCAAAAAGCGGCTCTTTTGTAAATGGATGAAGGAATTTATGATTAACCTTTTTCGTCACGGCAGGCAGAATCGGATTAAATCTCAATCCAATCTCAAGCTTAATTGATTCTTTTTTATTAAGGACAACCGAATCATAATCAAGATAAAAGATGTATTGCGTTGATTCTCTATGGCCTGCTTTTTCAATATCCTCGATGCTCATGTCAAAATTTTTCAGGAATGCCTTAAGCTTTTCCTTTATCGGCTTGATTGCATTTCTTCTCATCACTCTTGTAGAATTATCAGAAGGCAGCTTTAGCGTAAAGTCCAAATCCTCACTTAAACGGTAATATGAATAATATAACTTGCTCAGGCATGTCCCGCCTTTGAAAATCAAATCTTTGCTTAATTCATTTATTTTTGAAAGAACAATTGTAATGTAGTAATCCTTTTCAAGAAGCCTTAACGGAAATTCTGTTTGCGCAGAAGTTCTCTCAAGGACTTTAAGAAATTCGTTTTTATCGCTATGCAGCATTTTCAATCACCATCCACTTTTTGCTTATTTTTCCCTTGCGCGATTTTGAAGGATAGAGATTAATCAATGATGTTTTCTTGGCCGCTTTCAGCAAAGGCATAAGAATCCTGTCATTTAAGCCCGCCTTCTCAAGAATATATCCGATCCTTTTTATTGTTGAGTTATCAGGGAATTTCAAGGCATACTTTATCAGCTTTGCAGTATCTGTTTTCCTGCCTTTAATCTGCTCTTTCAATATCTCAAATGCCTTTTCCATGCCGCCAACAGGCTCAGGAAAATAAATCAAATCGACAAGCGTTCTCTCCCTGTCGCTCACAACAACATCTGCATCCTTAACCCTGATTTTCTCAAGGCCATACATTCTCTTCTGGGAAGTTTTAACCATTTTGAAGCGCATGCTGCCTATTGCCTTCTCCTTCTGCATCGAGGTGTTCAGGATGTAAATTACCTGAAAAAGCTGGTCAGTAAGCCCATAGTAGTTATACATTGAAGAATACCCGATATAGTAATTGCCTTTTGGAAAGAAGATTGGCGGAATAAGAAACTCGTTTATGTTGCTTCCTGCCGCCCCTGACTCAAGCGGAGAAAAGAAGTAAACGCCCCTCTTGATTGTCCTGAAAATGCCCTTTTTTGTGAGCCGGTAGATTATTTTGTTCCTCAAAAGAGAGGGAAATTTGAAATACCTGTCAAACTGCCCCGCAGTCACGACTGCCGCCTTTTCATATGCAAGCCGTGCTATGATTTCCGTTTCTCTTGAGCTCAGGTTCCTCATTGTATTGTTTTTCATGTTAATTCCATTATCTGGCACTTGGGTGAATTCCTATACAATATAGATTTTACAGGTTTTTAAAACTTTGTCAAGAAAATAAGCCCTTCTTCCGCAATTCCCTCTCCTTTGCCCTGAGGAATAGCTTTGCATGCGTGTAATATGCCTCTTTCCTTGCCTGCTCGGATGGAAAAGGGATATACTCAACATCAATAATAAACTCGTAGGGTTTTGGTTGTATGTTCCTTCTCTTGATTTCCTTGTCCATAAATTCAATTATTGAAATTACGCCCTGATTTCCCTAACCCCTTCATTCCAAACCATTTACCCTCTTTAACACATCCAATGCCGTCCCTAGCCACTGTAACCATCGGTCACCTGAAAGTTATGATAATTTAATTTATTTTATCATCTTAATTATTATTTCTCAAGATAAAGTATTATTCAGTGTTATTCAGAGGTTGGTAAATACATTTCTTTCTTGTCCTGCGTTTCAGCGCTATCGCTGAAATAAGAAGTAGTTCCATCATCGTTTATAATAGTATTGAGTTTTTCTTTTTCTGATTCCGATAAAATACCTGCCACAGCTTCGTTATAGTCTTTGTAGGTTTGCCTCTCTTCCTTAAACCTCTCGAGTTTTTCCTTCAAATAATTATAATCCCTTTCAAGCACCCCTCTTTGCACATCATCTAACCCGGGTGCGCGCATCGCTTCTAATAAATCATCCATAGCCTGCCTACATTGAGAAATGGTTTTAAAATAGGCTATGTCTGAGGTAATTTTGGAAACAGCGATATACTGCTTGGCCTTAGGCATTAAAGCTATATTTTTAACCTGCTCTTCCGTTACAGGGTTATTAGATAAAGATAAGTCTTTTAATGAATCAGTTGATACAGTTTTTGAATTCAGGTATTCATTGAGAAGAGAAAAAAACTTATCTGAAGTATCAGACCTAAAGTCATCGTTTACCTTATAGATAGACTTTTCGCCTTTATTGTTTTCAATCTGGGATGAGGTGATTGTAGTTTCCCCGACAACGGATTTGACGAAAGCTTTCCTATCGTCAGGGATATTTATTTTCTTAAAGATATCACCAAGCACATCAATTTTGCCTCCCTGTGCCAAAGGAATGCCTTGGGCATTCTTCAGGAAGGCAAAGGGATCTTTTCCCTCTTTGCAGGCTTTAAGCGCTGAGTCAATATCAAGACCTTGGGCTACCTTATCTTTGATGCATTCGCTTTCACTTTTTTTTCTGAGCTTATCCATATATTCACCGGCTGCCTTTTCAATATCCTCACACTGGGCGTATCTTAAGCCTAACCGCATATTAGTCATAGCACTAAAATGTTTGACAATATCAGCCAAGGTCGGCGAAGCATACTCTAAAAGAAGCATTGGCGCAGCTGCTATTGCCGAGCTGGATATGCCTTTTAGGTAATCCGCTAAGATCTGCTCTGAGAAGGTAGAGTTAAAGCTTGAGGCTAAATCAAAACCGCTGCAGCCTTTAGAGCCGCTTAAGATGGAGTAGCCCACACTGGGTTCTTCCGAAGGAACCTGGGGCCTGTAGTCAACGCCTCCCCGGTAATAAAAACCAGACCTATCCTCAGATATGGCGCTATCAATGGTATAGGGCGCGGTATCACCCTGTGTAAAGATATCAGCATAGCTAATATGTGTTAGAATTAAAATGAAAATCAATAATATAAGGACTTTCTTCATTGGAATAGCTTTAATATCCTCTCCTTGTCTATAAACCCGGATAGAAAATATCTCTGCTTATTTTTGTTAAAAACAGCGATACTCGGGTAAGAATTAACCTTAAAAAGGCTGCTCATGCCGTTATCTTGTCTTGCTGAAAACCTAAATTCCTCCAATTCCCTGTCAGAAAAACCTTTAGCAAAGGCCTCAATCCTTATTTCAGGATGATTAAGGTAAATATCATCTATAATCTTCGATTCTCTTTCGCAGGCAGGACAGCCCTTTAACATAAAATAAAACAGGTAACTTACTCCAGACTTAAAATCCTTAATGCTGTCCGAAGAGTCAGGTTCAAACAAGCTATTTGCTTCTTTTGCCAGTAACTCCTGCGCAAGGGTAAATTTTTTAATTCTCTTTAAGTTCCACGCCAAATATGCCTTTGCGTTCCCTGGATCAGGCTTTTCCAGAAAATCTCGCACTTCCTGAGGCGGTAAATAAATACTTACTTTGCCGGAAGGACTAACTATAGGCTCAGCCCATTCATCTGTGATAGTTTCGGGGGGTAGTTTGGTTTCTGATGGGGCGAGCTTTTCCTGTGTTTCTATCTCTTGGAAGAAATCTACCCTCTCGTACTGAAAAAAGCTTTCTGCATTCGCAGCTGTCAGGTGAGCCAGAAAAATAATAAACATAAGAATAAGGAGTTTCATTCATTAAGTTTTGATATAGTTTCATTCAAATCAGGCTGACCAATGATTTTATAGTACTTGCCGTTATATGCAATGACAAAAACCGGGGTCTTTTGGATACTAAACTGCTTTATTCGGTTTCCGCTCAGGTCAATGCTAAATTCAATGTCATTAGTAAAATAGCCTTGTTTTTGCAGCAGTTTTTCCTTTAAGTTCACGGCATTAGTTACAATAACACCTTTGACTTTCCAGCCAAGATTATCTTTTTTAAACTTAACCAGAGCCTTAACAGCTGCATCAGAATAACCGCACTCAGGATCAATGAATAAGGTAATCTCGTTATTTGAAGAGTTTTTTTCTTTATTAAGGTTACTGCTGATTATTTTCCCTATCTCTTCAGTCTTCTTTTCTAAACCCGCATTTAAGTTAATTGTTTCTTTTGAGCATTCGCTGCAGCCGCTTTCCTGTACCGGAGTATCTTTTTCCTCAAAGAATCCCGCTCTTGCAAAAGCCGGATTTAATAAGGAGATTATAAAAATTACAGTTAATATATGCAGCATATTCTCCTTCGCCAATACACCCAGAGGTATTTTCCTGAAGAGGATAATTTTCCGGACTCCCAGGTTAGCGGATTCTGGCCTATTTTTATACAGCCTGAGGATTTAGGATAAATTAACTCCAGCTTATCGCTTTCAAAAGAAGGCGAAAAGCCTATCGGCTCCAGGACCATATGCGCCGTAGAGCCTAAGAGCCCGGAAATGCTTACCGCCCTTATTGCAGTCGCAGCGCTGGCCACGACTTCGCTCTGATGCGTAAAAAACCCTGTTCTTGGGTAATTTGTTCCCCAGAACCCCAGACATAAATCACCCAAAAATGCTCCTGTTGCAGCACAGGCAAGGCCGCTTGCTGCCGCGGCAAGGCTCTTAGGGTGCATTACCTCTATAAGGCCTATGTGCCATTCTAAAGAGTCCAATTCAGAAAGATACTTGATAAAAGAGCCTGCGGGAAGCTTACCCGGACACTGCGTATCTAGAGATGACATAATCTGGTCCCTAAACGGAAATTCATACACATGCACCTCGTTAAACTGCAGGTTTGTGCCGCTAATTTTTGAAGAACTGGAGCCGCCTGAAACAGGAACAGTTAAGCCTGTAACCGCAGAGAGCAAACTACCTACTGCTTTCTGCGTCAGGCTAGAAACAACCGGAATCAATGACCCGATTACTGTATCACCCGGCTTCTTGACTGTTTCAATAAGCAGGGCCGGCTCCCAATACATGATTACAATACCCACATAATATGGGGGAGGTTTTACACAGACGCCGATTACCCTGAAATCTATGCAATCCAAATTTATCATGCCTGAGATATCGCTAAGCTCTAAGGCAGAGCTTTTTCCTGCTAAGATAAAGAAAAATAACAAAATAAGGCTAAAAACCTTCTTGTATCTCATATTCCTCCTCCTTTACTGTGATTAACGCCGGATAAGAATTAATCCCGTAAGCTGAAACTATCCCTCCATTTGCTGCCTCAACCGGCTGTTTTATTCCTGCTTTATTTTTAAAATCCTCAATATCGTTTAAGGAGTTGTAGTCAATACAAAGGCCATAATCAAAATCTAATCTTTTTGCAAGGCCCATTGATTCTTCGTCATAGCAGGAGAAAACAAAAATCTTTGTGCCCTGCGGAATACTTGGATTCTTCTTAAAACCTATGTGCCGTATTTCAGACGGGCCGTCATATTTACTCAACCCGCTTTTGTAAGAAAGATTTACAGGATTAAGATAAAGATTATTCCTAGTGGCTGTCAGAAAACTCTCTCCATTAGTTTTTATTGCTAATGGACAGCTAAAACCGGTTTCACCTAAATCTATTGTATCTTCTGAAGCAAAAGATATCGCAGCAAACAGAATCAGAAAAAACAAACAAAATAATAAACGGGTCAATTTCATTGGATTTTCATAATAAAACATAGGGCATAATAAGGCGGCAGTATGTTATGCGGCTGCCCGCCTCCTGTTAAGCCTGTATTCTCAACTATATGACCTGTACTTTGATGACCGTCATCCCCGCCCCATTCACCTCCGGGTATGGCTTTGTTATAAGAATGGCTATGCGCAGGCATCTCAGTAATGGTTAAGGTATGCTTTGCTTCTCCTCCAATTTTGGTTAAGCTACCTGAAACATTCGTCATTGAAAGGCCGCCAGAATCCTGACTTGCTCCTACCAAGAACCTGTCCCGAAGATCAGGCGTGCCGTTAGTTCCGTCGCAAAGCTGCCAGCCGGTAGGTATGGAGGCAACCGTACCTGACCAGATAACAATTGAACCTATGGGAAGCGAATCATTTTGAGCGCTGCCTGGCGCAGGCACAGTGCTGCCGATAATAGTTCCTGATATAGAACTAGTCGGTAGATCCCTTGCGACAAGGTTCACCCACTCCTGCGGAACAGTGGTTGAGACGGTAAAAGCACTACTAGTTGAAGAAATAGTATAAGCATTCTGCCAAGGGTTATTAGTATCCCAGGAAGGATTCAGGTATCCTGCGTTTTGCAAGGCTGGTATATTCGCAGGCCAGGCATTGTTGGCTACAAAGTAGGCAGAAGCCGCCTGCTGTATTACCGACATCTCCAGGGCTGTCTTTTCCCCTGCCTTAACTTGTATCCTCTTGATAAAAACAGGAGTAACGGATGAGGTAAGGATAACTAAAACCCCAAGCGCTATGCAAAGCTCAATTAAGGAAAAACCATTTTTATTGTTTGTAGATGTATTTCTTCTCATATTTTAACTTCCAGGTTCTGGACTCTGGTGATTTTGTGATACTAACCAAATCATTATTACCCTGATTCACAACCACAACCTCGCTGCCAAAGCTCTTGTTGGCTAATAAACCCTTCGGCAAAAGTGTAGATATAGATACCCCTGAAGCTCCTGTGGTAATTGTATAGACATTGCCAAAAGGGTTAAGATCACCCGAATTGGCAACAAGATACTTGGGGCGTAGGTCGGATAAATTCACCGGCCACGCCCCGTTCTCCAGATAATACTGCGTGCTTACGGTTGCTATTGTATTAAGCTCATCTATTGTCCTTTGAGCTGAAGCCACCCGCCGTATTTTTGCCGCAAAATAAAAAGATGCGGCAATAAATACGCTGGCTACCATAAGGACCAGGCTCAACTCAGCCAAACTAAAACCCCGCTTTGTTAAAACGTTATTGTCCATGTACTGGATGCATAGTTTGTCGCTGCCGCGCTGTTGGCAAACAAAGCCGAAAGCCTTGTTGCCCCGGAACTGCTTACACCGGTAAGCGAAATATCGACCTGGTTAGCATCAGTATTCGGGGCTATAGCATAATTGCCTCCCCAGGGATTTGAGCCTGTAGCAGAAAAACCGGCAGGCAAATACCCCAATGTCTGTAAGCCGGAGACGGTTATTCCGGTATAGGTCATATTACCGGCTGCGATGTAACTTTCCGCAGCTGTCCTTAAGGCTTTGACCGACTCTGCAGCTGAATGGACTTTGGCATTTTCCCGCACGCCGCTGGTTAATCCCACCGCCATAATTAAGAGCGCGATAATGCTTATGACCAGCACCAGTTCGATCAGTGTAAACCCTCCTCTATTCCTCATCTTTTCTTTACCTCCTCTCTCTAAAATTTGACATTGCCACCTGCAATGTTTGAAAGATTACTGTAAACCGGCATAATGAATGCCGAAACAACGAATAACAAAATCCCCGCGCAGAAGATTAATAGTGCCGGCTGGATAAAACTTAAAATAACGCGCGCGCGCCTTGAGACCTTGTCAAAGTAATACCTGGAAAGGCTTTGCAAATACTCATCAAGTGAGCCCATCTCCTCGCCTTTTCTTACTGAATAGTAAATTAAGGACGGAAAAAATGGATCCTTTTCAAGGGCCTGCCAGAAGCTTAGTCCGCTTGCGATAAAATCCTTGAGCTTTTGTATTTTTCTGGCTAAAAATTTATAAGAGGTAGTTTCTTCGATTAAGGAAAGCGCCTCAGCAATATTAATGCCGTTTCTTTGTAGAACCGCAAGATTAGAAAAAAGTGTAGAAAAAGCCGCGTCTTTAGCCACAGAGCCGATCAGAGGTATTTTGTAATAGAATGATGCGATTCTTTCAACCGAGCTTTTCTTAAACCTTGAATAAATAAAAATAGCGGCAATCGGAAACAACAGACAGATAAACCAAAAGTTTTTCAGGAAATGGCTTAAAAATAAAAGCAGCCTGGTTGAAAAATAAGCATTGCCTCTTATCGGCAGAAGCGCTTCCAAATGAGGTATCACCTTAAAGGAAACGTAAAACATTATTCCAACCAGCATGCAGAATACAACTATCGGATAAATTATCGCACTCTTTAAACCGCTCAAGAATTCTGCCTCCCGGGAATAATATTTGGCTAAATCATCGAATACCTGCTCAAGAGAGCCGGATTTCTCGCCGACTTTGAGCATATTTAAAACCAGCCAGGGAAAGACTTTTGTTTCTTTAAAGGCCTTAGTCAAAGAAAACCCGTTAGCAAGGTCATACTCAATAGAGGATAGGGCTTTAGTCAAGACAGGCTCAACCGATGACTCCTGTAAGGCAACAACTGCCTCATTTATAGCAATGCCGGTTTTTAGCATATTCATCAAATCCTCAAAGAATACTGCCAGCGTTTGTGCCTTAATCGTTTTCTTCTCCAAGGCGAACCTCATTGATTTAAAGATATCCGCCTCTAAAGACAAAATATAATAATTCTTCTCTTTTAACCTATTCTTTATCTCTGAATAATAGCCTTGCTCTATGCCGTTTATTTCGTTTCCGGTTTCTGATAAGACGCTGAATTTATAATACATTTATCCTGCCACCCTCATTGTTTCTTCAAGAGAAGTTATACCTTCCCGTACAAGCCTTACCGCATCCTGCTGGAGGTTAATAAACCCTTCTTCTTCATTTTTGTGCCTAACCAAATCTAATTTCCCCAGGCTGACTAAATCTCGGATATCGTCGCTAAACTCTAAAACCTCGGCAATCACAGTACGGCCGCGATAACCTGCCTGGCAATGAGGACATCCTTTAGCCTTGTATACGCGGATTTCGCTTTCATCTTCTTTAAGGTATTTCTTAAATAATTCCGGCAGTTCCTCTTTTTTAAAAACAACTCTTTTCCTGCAGAACGGACAGAGCTTCCTAATCAGCCTTTGCGAGATAACGCAAAGAATGCTGTTTGCGATATGCGTAAGCTCTATCCCCAAATCATGCAGCCGGTAAACTGAGTCCGCTGCCGTATTCGTGTGCAATGTAGATAATACTCTGTGCCCGGTAATGGATGCGCGTATTGCCTCCTGCGCTGTATCAGGATCTCTGATTTCACCAATTAAGATTATATTTGGGTCATGCCGTAAAAATGCCCTGGTGGCATGGGCAAAAGTAATTCCCTGTTTTTCGTTAATCTGCACCTGATTTATCAGCGGCATTTTAATCTCGACAGGATCCTCAATGGTAATGACTTTTGTGGAAAGAGACTTAAGCTGATTTAGAATGGAATAAAGAGTAGTGGTCTTACCGCTTCCGGTGGGTCCGGTGATAATGATAATGCCGTGGGACTTCTGGGTTATGCGGCTTATGGTTTCAAAGTGCGTTTTATGGAATCCTAAGTTTTTCAAAGTAATCAGGGTCTTATTTACGTCTAGAAGCCGCAAGACTAATGCCGGGCCGAATATAGAAGGAATGCAGGATACCCTTATATCCACAGGATGATTTGAATAGGCATGTTGGAACCTGGCATCATGGAACCTGTAAAAATCGCTCACGGTAATCTCTGCCTTGCTGAACACCACATTAATGAGATTATTGTGAACTTCCAAGGGGATGCAGAACTTAAAATAGAGAATCCCGTCAATTCTAAAACGTATGGTAGATATTTTTTCTTCCGGCTCAATATGTATATCAGTAGCGTTATGGATAATCGCATCGTTAAGGAGTTCGTCCAGCAGCTCCTTAAGCTCATCGCCGACAACGCCTGTTTCTTTAAGCATGCTGATTTTTCTGTCAATCTCTTCTCTTTTTTTCTTATTTTTAAGCATCTCCAGGTGATGCCGGATTGCGCTTTCGCTTCCGATGTAAAACTCTTTGTTCTGCATACCTCCGCTGTTCAAAAGATCGGTTGCCTCAATATCAAAAGGATAGGCAAAAACAAAACTCAAGCCTTTTTCATTCTCAATAGGCAAGAAAACCCTGTCTGCAAGAAATTCCAAACCTATTTTTTCTATCACTGGAAGGTTTAACACGTATTTCTTGTTAAAATACCTCCAGCCCACCTGCTTAGCTAAAGCCCTGGCCACATCCTCATCACTTGCAAAGTTGTAATACTTAAGTATTCTTCCTAATCTTTGAGCAGGGTTAATATTCTTCTGGATCATCAGGCTAAATTCAAGCTGTTCTTTAGTGATCGCTTTAGAGTTTAAAAGGATATTCCCTATTTCTTGTATAGGCATTTTAGTTTATGAAATTAAGCTTAAGAATACTTCCATCAGGCTGCTTAAAAGTAACGCCTGAGGACTCGATTTTCTCAGCAGTTAATTTTGAGGCGATAGTATCTCCTTCTTTAAAACTGTATGGAGTATTTTTTAGGCTGACTTGGCCTTCCTTTAAATCATCAGCTATCAATAGAAACTGTATTTTTATATCCGAGGCATCGACCAAAGAGTCTTTTACCCCCTGGCTAGATGAACCCGGCAAGGAAGAAACTTCCGCCTTCCCCTGCGGAAGGGACTTGTCAATTTCAAAAATCTCCTTTTCCGCCTGCCTTTTCTTTAACATCAGATCACTCTTCTCAAGGTCTAACTTGATTACTTCAAGTTCATTTTGCTTATTCTCTAAGGCCTCTCTATAGGCTTTTATTTTTTCGAAGTCTTGCTCGGAATCGTCAAGCGGTTTTGCTTCCTCTACAGGCGCTTCGGCCTTGACGGAATTTTCATCTTTGGCAGGAGGTTTGTTTTCCTGCGTTAAAGTCTTTTGTTTGTTATTAACGACATCCACCGCCAAAATGTTATCTTCGCAATAAGCGTATTTAAACCCGACTAAAGCTGTAACAAATAAAAATAGAACCAAAAGTCTTCTCATTTTCGCTTTCCCTCCCTTTTAATGTCCGTAAAGCCGCATGGTTAAATTAAGGATATTTTTCTCTAAGCTTACCTCCAGGACCTCAATGGACTTGGACTTTAGCATTTTATAGAACATATCGAATAAATACGTATCAGGCTGATTCTTTAAATCAAGCCGACATAAGACGTCGACATACCTTATCCCCATATATTGGGATTCCTTAAAAAACTCCTGCGTATTTACAAGGTCTTTTGAACCGATAATCTTTATTTCAGAAGCAGCGCGATAATAAGAAGAAAGCTCTTTTATATCGCTAAATACTTTCAGATAGAACTTGTCTAAAGATAGTGAGATTTGGCTTTTATACTTAAGCAAAGCATCTTGCTCCTGCTTAACTGCGTTGATTCTTCCTGCGGTATTTTTTGCCTGTCCGGAAAGAAATCTAGTATCCGAGGTAAAATTCCACACCAAAACTGAAAAGACCAAAGTTACAATTACAAAAAGAAAAGTTATTATTCTCATAGGCTTTTAAAGTTTATAGAGTGGACCAGCGGCTCACTAATAAGCCGGCTGGCTCACTCACGCTTTACTCTTATTGTTTTTCCTCTTCCTGAACGCCAGCTTCAGCAGCAGGCTTGTTTTCTTTAGAGAGAAACTCAATTTTTTCGTTGTCTAAAAATAAACATAAATCATCCTGCCCCTTCTTTGACCAAGCCCCTCTTACCGGCAGATTACATACCTTGCCCACGAAATACTCGTTATGCTGCTTACTCACCTTTCGCGTGACTTTTCCGATAATAAACGACATCTGTTTCACCCCCTTCTTTTTTAGAAAATATCCAGAGTAACCTTTAACCCTGGGTTATCCTTTACTAAAATGTTTTCTACTCTTGCCTGCTTAAAAACGCGGGAGAGGCTCACCTTAGTAAAAGGCTTGTCTTTTGCCTCTAGAGACACTATTGCCTCAAGCCTATAACGGCCATTAGATGAGCTCCTTATAGTTACTGACTCTACTTTGTATTCAAAAGGCAGCGCCTTTAAAAATAAGTTAAGGAAGTAAGGAAAATTTACCTTATTCTGGCGCCTTAAAATATCTTTATATTTTGTCAGGTAGGCGCGTTTTAATGCCTCAATACAAGAGGCCTCTTCAAGCTGCAAACTCTTTAAGCGCATCGAAGCAGTTTTACTCATACTAAAACTTCCCAAAAGTAAAATTAGGAAGAGTGTTGTAACCCCCAGCATTACACCGAGCTTAAAAACGCGCTTCTTTACTTCTTTTAGTTTTCTTAAACGGATGAACTGCTCAGGCAAGAGGTAATGCATTGAAAACTTACCTTGTTTTAGTCCGCTTAATGCCGGATAGGGATCCTGGACAATAATAATATTATCTTTAGAATCCAATCCGCTTGAGACAATCTCATCCGCTATCTCTTTGCTGTTAGTAACTAGCAAAAAGGCGATTTCTGCATCGGTTTTATTCTGAGACCTGTAGTTTTCCTGGCTTCTAAGCAACTCCCTTGTAACCTGCTTAAGTACTTTTGACAGACGCCGAGGAGCAGTAAATACCTCTTTGTTAAAAATCGTAAGCAGCACCTGGTCGCCTAAATGGTCTAGAAAGACTATTCTTTTATTATCACTAGCTAGGTTATTGTTTTTCAGAAATTCTCTTAAGGCTATTCCGTAGGGAACCACAAGCCGGACATTTTCGAATCTAAGATATTTATAAACCTCATTAATCTTAGGCTTTTCAACAGCGATAACCTGGAATAAATTTTCCGCTATTCTCTCTGATTGTATTAGGTATTCACCTGTAAAGCTCAAGGCTATAACTTCGTCTTTCTTGGAAGGGGATTTTTCCGGGGCAGCAACCTGTTTCTGCAGGGTGTCAATAATCACAACCGAAACTTCTCTTGTGGAACCCTTAAAAACAGCCTGTATTTCATGCTTAGGCGCAACGCCGGTTTTAGCGTCTATATCGTAATAAACATCATTATCAAAAATTAGGTAGTTCATCTTGGTAATATTTTAGGGGTTATGAAAATTACTAACTCTGTCCGGGTATGGGTCTTACTCTTATACTCAAAAAACTTTCCGATTAACGGCAGATCGCGCAGGAGCGGTATGCCTTTTTCGCTATTATTGTCATTTGAAGTAATCAAGCCGCCAACGGCGATAGTTTGGCCGTCTCTAATCTTAACCAAAGTATGCATGGACTTGGTGGAGATTTTAGGCGCCTCAATGGTAGTGCCCTGGCCCATGTTAATACTTCGGATTTGATCAAGTGTGGTTACCACAGGAGTAAGCTGCACCAGAATCTGATCATCCAATATGCTGGCCATAAGCCGTAAACTCACTCCTTCCTGCACCTGGTCAGTGGTAGCGCTTGTGGAAGCAAGACCTACCTGTGTGGTCGTAGTTGTGGTGTTAGCAACATAGCTGGTCACAGTTCCCACCTGAACCATGGCTGCCTGGTTATTCAGCAGCATTATCTTTGGCTGCGAAACCACTTCCACTCGTCCCTGCGACTGAAGCGCTTTGATCAACGCACTTATTCCGCTGGAACCGATACCAGAATCATCTTTAGGGCCGGAAGCAGTAAGGGTAAATAGCCCTGGAGCAAGAAGATTCTGCGCGGCAAAATTAGAAGATAGGCTCAGCTGTTTTAGGTCGCCTAAGTTCTTATAAATGGCGTTCCAGTCTATGCCAAAGGTATTTTCCCGGGAAAGAGTAACTTCTAGTATCTTTACCTCAACCAGGATCTGTTTGTTGGTTTCGGTGTTTACCAAATCAATGTAGCTGGCTATTTTATCCAAGGCCTGCGGGTTGTCTGTTACCATGACCAGGCCTGCAAGTTTGTTAAAAGAATATTTACCCGCGGGTGAAATCATCTTTGCCAGGTTTAGCTCTACATCTTTCCAAAAGGACATGGCCTCTTCCTTGCTTTCCACAAAAACCGTTGCCCCTACCTTTACATTCATGTTGGAATTATTATTACTGCTAGAGGATGCAGTCGCTTCAACCGGCTTTGTCCAAGATTCATTGCTGATGGTGTCAGAAAAGGTTTGCGTGTTTGGCGGCAAGTTAAGCTTAAAGGTGCGCGTCTCTTTGGAAAGAATAATCAGATCATTATCCTTTACCTTAAATCCGCAGCTTAAGGGGAAAAGCATGGTATTTAACGCCCGCCATACAGGCACATCCTGGACATCAAGCGATACGCTGGTATTCGAGTCAACCTCTGGATCATAGACAACGTTGTATCCGATCACCTCTGCGACTTTAGCAATAAGCGTTTTTAAACTTACCCCGGATGCACGCAAGGTAATCTTTTTGCCAAAGACTAGCGGTAGTTCTGGCTTAGGGCTTTCTAATTTTTCCTTAGGCTGCTGATTTTGAGTTTCCTTTACTTCAGGGACATCTGTCTTTGGCGCTAGAGCCTCTTTCCACTCACTAACGAGTATCTTTGTCTTTTGCTCCTGGTTTAACGCAAGTAAAAGATTCGGGTAAGACAGTAATATCCCTGACACTAAAATTAAGGTAATTAAACGCATATGGCTCTCCCCCTTCTTTTTTGTTTGATTCTTCTTTATGTTTTGCGCAGCTTATGGGAAAGGTAAGTTTCTTTCTCCATTCAGCCGGCTCTATCACCACCGGTTCATTATGTTCCGGGATAAACATACCATTCTCAATGTGCGCTGGCATCTGCACGTTTTGCACAATCGGGCTTGACCAGTAAAAATAAGGAAAATCATTTCCGTAGAAGTTCCCGGCGAAATCCTGCATATTCTCCTTTGCTCCCAACCTGTAACCTGTTTCAAAGACCTTATCTTTTTTGCCAAAAGTAGAGCAGCCGGCTAGCAGCAGAACAAAACTAATTACTAAAAACTTTTTAATGTATCCCATAAGGACGCTCCTTTGCGCAAGCTTCAAGCGCTTCTAAATATTTACCTTCAAATTGCTGTACTTTATTCTCCAGATATTCGTTATCCTTTGCATCGCTTGTAGCCAGCCAGTAAAGAAACGGATCAGGCACGAGGCGGATTACGCCGCGGGATGAATCAGAGATTAAAAAAGCTTCTGAGAATTTTCCTTTCTGGGTCTGGACAGATTTTAAGAGCTCTATTTCCTTATCCGACAAAGAGGCAAAGGTCTTTAGGGAATCAACAACATTCGGCTCCTGTTTTAAAAACACTTTATTTGCGGCATTTGCTTGTATAGCAATACCGCAGTCTCCCCCGACAAGGTCAACTATCTCCTGTGTTATGGCCACAGCTGAGCAGTGGTATTTTCTGTAAGTCTTAAAGGAATTGGTGATAAATTCAGCGGTATTCTTTAAACGCAGCAGACTCCAGGCTTCATCTATGAGCAAGAATTTGCGCTTAGGCTTCATTTCAGCTGATGAGACAAAATTGGTGATAAAGTACATAATGTTCAGCAAAACCACAAGCTGTAAATCGGAATGCGCACTTAAATTTCCCAGCTCAAATACGGTAAACTTGGTGCCAAGGTTAAATTGGTTCTTGCCGTCAAAGAACCTGCCGTATGAACCTTCTCTGGTAAAAGGCGTAAGTTTTAAAGCAAGCTTTAAACCGATACTCTCGCCTAATCCCAGTTTCCGGTTGCAGGCATGGCTTTTTAATTTATCCACTACGTCAGATAAAACTACTTCCTCATCTTTATTCTTTCTCTCCTCATAAGCAGATAGAATCGCCTTTTGCAGAACGCCTTCCTGTTCTCTAAAAAGACGTTCTCTTTCATCACCGCCTGAGCACATCTCAGATAATACTGTCACCAAGAAAGCCAAATGTTCTGAATCCGGCTCTTTTAAGAAAGGATTAATTGTAACTGGATTATTCAGTTCAAACTTGATGTACTGACCTCCTAAAATATGGCAGAGTTTCCTATAGGAATCTCCTTTGTCCAAGACAAAAAAGTGGGAATCAAGCCGGGCATTCTGCAGGATAAAGTCATTCACAAAAAAACTTTTACCCGCTCCTGATGCGCCGATAATAATCGCGTGTGGATTGGTGTTAGAATCAAAAAAATCCCAATTAACCAATTCGCCTCTTCTATTTAAATATACTTGCGCAGGGGTTTGAGTTCCCTTGACTGAGCCGTATAAAGGAAGCATGTCGCTCAAGTTAGAAGAGATCATGCGCCTGGTGCGTTTGATAAACCTCTCGTAAGAGTGATCAAAACACAAAGGCAGACAGGATAAAAAAAGTGAAGCGCCGATAATTTCTTCTTTTAGGCCTTCGCAGCCCATGCGGGATAACATATTTAAAATGTTGGCAATGGAACTCTCGCATTTTTCTTTTGAGCTTTCCGAAATAATAAAATGAATCCTGGGATAGATTATCTTATGTCCTGAGCTAAAGGTTTCTCTAATCACAGAATCAAGCTCTTCTTTTTTTTCAGAGGCCTCAATTGACTTATCGCCGAAGTAAGTAGAACGCTGCATAAAAGCAAAGGCCTTCTGCATCTTTATCCCTCTTATCGCCACTTCCTGTTTTGGTATATAAAAGTTAATCACCATAATAAAATCTTTTAATAAATCCAACATGGAAAAGCGCGTTCCCCTGGCAAGCTCTGCGGTAAACATGCCGGTTTCCGTAGATAGGGGGAGTTCCTTTAAGGTAACTACCCTAAACAATTGACCTTCAAATTCAAAACCATCTAAAGAGGCTTTCGGGCAATTGTATAAAAGCTGGTCTGTGAAGAGCTCGTTTTTCTTAAATACCGGCATAGGCAGACTGTTTGCCCGTTTGGGATTCAGTAATTTATAGATAAGACAATGTAATTCTTCTTCATTAAGCCTGGAGTGCCTGATTTCACAGGCCTTAAATACGCCTTCCACCACATCAGAAAACCTGGTAACACTCTGGCAATTCACTAAGAAATCATCTGAGAGCTTTTCTTTGATCCTGTTTTTCCCGGAAAAATAAAACTGAAGTTTGTCGGAGAAATTTGTGTGCGACCAGGAAGGAAAATAACGCAAGGTAAAGAAGCAACGTATTCTTTTTGATGAATACGGCCCGGTATGGTGCTCAAAAAAACCAGTTTTTCCCAAATTTAGGTGCTCTAGTTTAGCTTTATTGGCTTCTCTTACTATATTATTGTCAAAACTTCCGGCGAAATCCCTGTAGCTTTGGAGCGTATCTTCAAAATCCTCATCACAAATGAGTATAAACTGGCAGCTCACCAGATCTTCCGGCAGCCGAATAATAACGCCCTCGATCATCTGGGCTAACTGCTCCAAATGAGCAGCGGATTTTGTTTCGCTCTCAATTAAGGAAACTTCCCAGGCCTGCCCCAAACTTCCGTCTTTTAACACAAAGAAGCCGTTTTCATAACCATAATAAGGCAGCAGTTCTGTAAAAGGCACCCCTTCTTCAAGAAAAGATTCTATGGTTTGTGTCTTCATCATTTTTTGTTAGTTTCCTTATACGGAACTATTAAAGGAATCTTTGCCTGGTCATTACTTTGTGCATCAATAAACCAACGCGAATCTTTCACCATAATATAAACCCAGTGTCCGCTGACTAAAACTTCAGGTGAATATTTTGACTTATGCGCAGGCAGCCACACCATGCGCACATCCGCAGGTTCAACTACCGGAACATAGGGTTTGACATAGCCAAAGGCTTTATCAATTTTTAAGTTTTCTTTTATATAGTTAACTGCGTCAGCTCGACCGCTAGATACAGCTTCCTGGTATACATCCATTACCTTGCTAGGGGTTTCCTTAATTAATCCTTTAGACGCAACGCATCCGCTAGTCATCAAGAGAACCAAAATTATCGCCGGGAATTTCAAGGCCTTCAATTTGCACTCCTTTCTGGACAACTAAAACAACTTTTTTTCCTGCTTCAATTTTTACCGCAGGGATCATGGCTTGCAATTGTTTCTGATAATAGCTGGACATTCCTTGTGCGCTATTAGCTAACCCGGAAAACATGGCATAGCGTCCGGTATTACCACTAACATTTTGAGAAGTTTGGCCGTAGGCTCCGCTAACGGTTGAGGTTTCTGCCTGGGAGAGCGCCTCAGATCCTCCTGCAAGGAATCCGGATAAAAAATTCAGGCTTAATTGTTTTCCTGTGTTGTAAATTAACTCCCCCTGTATACCTAAACGTCCGTCGCTGTCCGCTAAGTAACCTAAATTCGCCTCATGTTCAAAAACTTGTCCATTCGGCAATACTGTGGAAAAGCTTACAACCTGGATAATCGCCCTTTTTGAGACCACATCTCCTACAGCCTTGCCAATGGCAAAGGCCCCTTTTAAGGGAATCCTGGTGTTATTCGGGCCGTAAAAGGCCTCATCCACGCTGATTAATACCGGAAGAGGATTACTTTCATTGGCAGGGGCATACACGCCGGTAAGAAGAGTGCATTTAACAAAGCTCCCCAAAGGAAGATAAACATACCTCTTCCCGGGAGCTTTTTCCTCAATCTTGATTTCGCCGACTTTAGCCATCTCTAGATTAATTATCTTGCCGGCTGGTTGCGACATAGAAAGAGGATTATTTTGTGCCTCTTCAATAGAACCGGTGCTCTGCCCCCGCTCAAGGCTTTTCTTTGTTAAGGTAGTATTTTGCTCCAACTTATCCGTTACTTTTTTGTCCAAATCTATAACTATTTTACTAATCTGACTTTGATTCTTGCGTGACTCTTGGGAATTTTTCTCTAAAGAACTAACACGCTCAGAAAAAGAATCAAACTTTGAGCTGATATCGTAATACTGCTTTTCAATACGTGAAACATAAGACTTTGTGTCTACGGAACCGACTAAGACACCAACATCTTTATCCCCGCCAGGAGCAGCGGTTTTTTTAGACTCAACTAACCCTAAGCCTTTCTGTATCTTCTGGGTTTCCTTGCTTCCGGCAAACAGCAAAAACATCAAGACAATGACTAAACAGGAAATAACCACGAAAGCTAATTTTGGATTATTGCGCAACACTGGCGGAAGCTTATTAAATCCGGGAATTTTATCAAAAGGTATTTTCATTCTGTTAACCCTTCCACAATCATATAGGCCTTGGTGTTATGACCTAAGGGTTTCTTATTAGCATCATGAGGCTGCGCCTCCAATATTTGGCTGTCTACACTTATGGCCAATAAACCCGGTAGCTCTATATGCTCAATTGGCACGACAACAGGCTTGTCCCCGAGGTTCTCAAAAGCCAAAACAAAGGCTTTTAGTTTATTGGAAAGCTCATAAGTCTCATCGATAATGATGCGGATTCTTCCGTTATTAAAAATCTCCTGGGGATGCAGCTTTGAGCTGACTGAACCAGGTGGCTGCCTTCCCATAAGAAGCGCTTTCATTAGTTCAACCGTATTTGCTATGTCTCTGCCTTGCCCTGTACTTACTTCCTGATGAGGTTTTTTAATCTTTATGCGGGTAGCTGCTTGTATCTCATCCATGATTAGGTGCAGGCAATAGGAAACATTATCTTGGGTAACTACGTAAAGCCGAGAGTCAAAGCTTTCTCTGGGCAATAAAAAAATCCTATTTCCAAGCGTTTCAATCTGCAAGATTTCGCTTGTAACGCTTTTTGTGACATTGGCAATTTTGTCCGGGAATTCCGCTTCTGTAACCATACCTGCTTTTAACCTTAAGGTAATTTCATCGCTGTAATCCGATGGACTTGAAGCATCAGCCTGCCCTATAAGAAACATTCCAGAAACAATCATTAAATAAAATAACTTTTTAAATATTTTCATTGCGTCTCTACCTCTTCCTGTTTAACCCCGGCAATCACCAGGCCGTAAGGGTTGGTCTCAATAGGTGGAATTCTTTGTAAGGTCATAGTGTAACGAAGAATACGATCATCCAATTTTTCTTTGCCCATGAAAATAATCTTTTCTCCAGTGAGTGTTACCTTGAAATCCGTGCCTGAGTCTTCCGATTCAGGGTCTTTGCTCAGGGAAAATAACGATGAGATGTTATCACGCGTAACTCTGGATATTTCATCCTCAAGGCTAGCCTTTGTCCTGGAAAGTAGCCCCGGCGCCATATAACGCATTGCTCTTTGATAAGTATCCTTAACTGTAAGAGGTGTAAAGTTATTGCGGTTTAAAAGCCAGTTTGAGGCAAAACCGCATACCACTGCTTTATCTATGCGGTTTGGATAGGCAATGCCTGCTTCCTGGGCGCTTGGGATGTAATAAATGGACTGGGACTTTGTGGATACCTTAAATAACGTAACCAGTAAAACTATGCAAAATACAATCACAGCATAAAAGCTGATCCCCAAAAAGGCAGATGTTTGTTCGGCATGAGCCCATTTCTCAACAAAACCGGTGCGTTTTACTTTTTCAGGTCTAAAATCATTCATGGCAAATAAAAAAGGGCTGGCTTCCTGAAATTGCTTTCAGAAAACCAGCCCAGTTTTTCTCTGATCTATTGTTCAGACCGAGGATACTGCGACTGAAAATTTACTTTACCTAATTACATTCCTTTTATACATCTTAGCTTTTCACTTGTCAAGTATTTTCTTTTGAGGGAAATATTTTTAAAATCTATTTGAATTACTTTATTTAGTTTTATATGCACTTACCTCATTACCGACCAAACCAACGAAACCACCCATCCTAAGACGGTCCATCCTAAAAGCAAGTTTAATAAAAATATCGCCAGTTTATTTTTATGCTGCCTTAAGAACGCAATCAAAGTCGGCAAAAAGTAAAGGACGAAAATTAAAACTATCAATAAGAGTTCTAGTATTGTGAAATTCTGCATCTGCATTTTTAATCCTCTCTCCTAAAAACCGAATACCGGTTAACTATTTTTGGCGGATCAATCAACCCTTTTATCCGAATCCCGTGTTTATAAAACAAATGCGTAATATAGCCCTGAGGCTTACCTTGTTTTATCAACCTTAAAAACATCCAGCCTCCAAAGAATACAAGGCCAGCGTAAAAGGTATCAAAGAAAAGTATCATAGAGCCGCAGGCTAGGGCTAATATCCCTATATCTTCAGGCTCAAGCCCAAAGAGAAGCAGAGGTTTATCAATGGTGCGCAGACATTTTCTCATTATTGTTTAAACAATCCCTCCAGGATCTTGGGTATAAACATAAGGATCATAAACCCAAAACCGCAGGCAATAGCTACCCCCTGCTTTCCGTTTAGAAGCGCCATTACTCCAGCAATAAGCAATATAGCCCCTAGGATTCTTGACACAGGCCCGGTGAGTATATTGATTATAAAAGTGGCGAAATCTCCTACTACCTGCTGTTGTTGGGAGGTATCTATATCCGCGAAAACATAGGGCGCAACCACCATCGAAACTCCGAGGACTAAACATAAGACCGCAAAGGTCTTTAACATAAACCTCTTTCTTTTAATATCTCTGTACATATTCTTTCCCTCCTCTCATTTTATGCAACTTGTTTATCATTATATTCAAACGGACTTGAAATAAGCCTATCCCTTTCTGCCTTATCAAACAAAAACTCATGATTAGCTATTACCGTAAGCTTTCCTCTTGAAAAAATAACGGATTTAGAAAAGGGCAGCCTTAAAAACACATTTTCTGAGATGTAGTTTTTAGTAGCGGTCCGGATATTACCCTGGGCAGATCTTAACCCGTCAAACTTCGCGCCTATCTTATCAGTAGTTATATTATCCACCTGAAATACGCTTTTATCCTGATAGGTGGTCTGTCCTGTTTTATCTGACCAGAATTTTGCATCAAAGGGATCCTCCTGCATGAAAATTACCTTGGTCGCGGAATTGGTAAAAATGGCATTTTCAAATGCTGGCGATACATTGGATAAGTTTCCCCGCGACTGATTAGATAAAACCAAGCAAAAATTAGCGCTCCTTACCTTAGAGATTACATCTACAAAATGCGAACAGGCTAAATTCTGGAATTCATCAATAAAGATAAAATAGGGCGGATCAGTTTCCTTGCGTGATACAGCCTGGGACTTAAGATCGATGATCAACATTTTTCCTATTGCCTCAGCTAAGCGCGTATTCACCTGACTTTTTAAAGCAAAAAATACCACATCCCCATCCTTGATCACTTTAGCTAAATCCAACTCGTCCCGGTTTATTACTTCAATTCCCGCAATCCAGGAAATTGCTGCCAAAAGGCCCTTAACTTCCTGGGCGCTTACATCCGTTCTCTCTAAGAAGCTTGGATCTTCCAAAGCGTCCTTGACTGAAAGAAAGTTTAACTCTTTCTTCCCCTGAACCATTTCTTTTAATAATTCAACAAAGGTCATCGCCTGCACGTTAGAGTAAAAACCTGCCGGGCCATGATAAATCAGTTCCAGTGCAGTCATAATTCTGTCTACTTTAGAATGGATATCGCCTGAAGACAGCGGATTATATCCTACTGACGGCTCATTAGGGTCAATACTGAAATAATAGAACTTCCTGCCTTTTTCTTTTGCCCTTTGCTGAACATACTTCTTAAAAACATCATCGCTCTTAAAATCAATAAAACAGCAGCCTCTTCCTTTTTCTATCGCTTGCCTACTTAAAGGGAGTATTATTAAAGAAGTTTTTCCGCCTCCTGTAGGGCCTAATACGTGCAGGTGGCGATTAAGCGTGCTTTCTTCAATAACAATATCCTGTTTATTGTCTGAGACAGCCAAAAAATACTTGTCTGTTTTGCTATACTGGCTTAACTTCTTATTAATATCGTAATGCACTTTTTTAAACTCAACAGTCTCGATGGAAAGTTCTTTTCGCTTCTCAATATCCTTATCAATTTTGAAAAAATCCTCAAGCTCGCGTTTTTTACGCGGCAAGATATGTTTAAACACATACACAATAGCCAAGACCACAAAACTGATAACATATAATCCCGCGGCAATAACTAAAAACAACCTGCCTTCCTTGGCTATAAAACCGTTCCAGAAGCTCCAGAGGATTACCTGACAACCGTCATTAGCAAAGGCTAGATTTATATCATGATATCCAATCCTACCCAACCAGTAAGCAAGTACCCAGAATAAGTAATATCCCCATAACCAAAAGCCTCTTGTCGCTAAAGCGATAAAGAAAATTACTATACCTACTAATCCTAATATGTCGTAAGGAAGCATATTATCTTTAAAGATATTTCCCATTGCCCTGGATAAAAGCACTGTGTCAGAGTAGGCCCAAGGATACTTCTCTTCCAGCCTTGTAAGAAAAAGATAGGGCTTTAACTTTTCCATCTCCTTGGTCCTGCCGGTTACTTTAAGAAAATTATTAAGCTGGCTTATTGACATGCTTCCTAATCTACGCTTAGAATTCTTTAGCTCATGGGCTATGGCGCGAGAATAGCTTCCAGTTAGAGCAAAGGTCTCCTTAAAACTAGAATCAGCATCAGAAGGCATAAAATCAAAATTCCAGGTTCCAGGAATTTCAAAATAGCCGGTTATCTTAAAATAGGTTGAGTCTTGTTTAGATTCATTGGCCTCTTCTAGCGGTACAACCATCACAAGCGCATTGCTGCCTGAAATCTCACTAAGAGATGAACCTAAAAGACTATCCTTCATTACCACAGGAATATCCGTATAGGGCCCCAAAATAACACCCTTTCTACCGTAGTTTAGACCGATGTACCAGCCAAACCCGATGTAGATAAGCGGAAGCAGCAGCAATATAATTATAAACAGTCTTTTTAAACTAAAGGGCTTGTCCATGACTTTGTCCTCCCACTTTTAATAATCCGATGGCTTCTTCCAAGTGAATTAATTTCCCCTGGTAAAAACACATCCCCAGTTCAAGCATCCCCAAATCAGCCAGAATAAAAGATTTTGAGCAAAATTCCGGGGCGAGATTATACAACCTCATCCTTAAGCCGTCATAATTAAACCTGCTCGAAGCAACTACCAAAACGCAGTGATACCTGGAAATCTTTTCGATATCGTAACGGTATCTTTTAACGAAGTTCCTTAAAATACCCAGCTTTTTATACCGGGTTTCTACTTCCAAAGCCACATTCATCCCATCCTTAAGTATGATTAAACCATCGGGAATTTTCTCCCCGGCTCCTTTTCCTCTCCTTATGTCCCACTCGCATACCCATTCTTTAATATCTAGGTGGCTTTTAAGAAACATAAAAGTCTCTATCATATTATTGTGATGAATAAAGGTGTTTAACCCGGCATGACTTTTCTCAAAATAGTAATGCTCAACCATGGTTTGATCGCAGATCATTTCCTTGCCTTTATAGGTTAAATAGTAGATTTTTGTCTTAAATAAAGGCTCATAGTAAGCGCTGATAAATCCTTCACTAAAAGAATAATCTATAAGCCAACGCGTAAAAGATAGATTCATTACCACTTGGATAAACATCTCTAATTGCTTTCGTGTTGCGTATCGGAAAGTATAGATAAAAATGAGTATTGACTTAATTCTGCGTATTTGTTCTTCTTTTGTTAATCTTCCTCTTTTCATGCTCCTGCCTTTCTTGCCCCGCCCTGCCCTTGTGGGTTTTTGGTTGTGGGTTGGGTTTGGGTGATTTTGTTTGGAACGAGCGTGCGGTAGCCTTCGAGAGGGTTGTTGACGAAATCACCCGAAGGCATACCGCCCGCTATTAGCTTTAAGTGCTTGGGGGCAAGGAACATACTTAAAAAATAATTCGCAAAATAATTAGCGTAATTAAATTTAGGAAATTCGCATCCAACTGCTAATTTTGTAAAAATTAATTTGAGAATTAATTTATCCATCTAAACTCCTATTTTAGAACCTATTTTTCCCATTCCTTTATCCGCATGAAGAGTTAAAGCAGTAGCTGCTTCTCCTATACCGGATAATACACCTTTAGTCATAAACCAAGCTATCCCTGGAGACATAACCAGAAGCACCCCGGTAACCGTATTAAAATAAGGCTTCTCAAAAAACCAGGAGCTGGTCCCGGAACCTAGCCTTGCTTGTAATGTAGACATATAGATAGCTGCATAATGAATCAGAGCCCAAATAATGACCCAAGATTTAACCCAAAAAAGATATATAAAATACTCCTTTAAGATCTCAAAGGTTCCGAATAAAAGGCAGAGCAATAAAGTAAACGGAAATAGACTGTAAATAATCATTACCGCGTACCCCTGTAAGTACGGTAAAGCTTTAATCATAAACTCAGACAACGTGGTTGAAAAAAACTGCCCTACAAATGATGAAGCATAAGCCAGCCAACTGGCTGGCTGCCTCATTATCCAGCTTAAGCTGGCACTCTTAGGTTCTATACCATAGCCGGTCATATTCGAGACTATATCCGTAGCTGCCTTCTCAGCGTGTCCGGCAAGAAGCTTTATCTTTATTGCCTTGTAGTCTATAAAAAGATCAGTAAAGGGGCCCTTTGCGCCTAAGTTGCCTATCTCTGTTTTGACATAGTCGGTTAGCCTTAAATCAAGAGCTTCCCAGCGTTTCCTCTGATCCAAATCATAGTTCGTGATTACCTCTTCATCCCCGGGCCACCATTTCTTGGTTATATTTGCTTGAGTCTTACCGTTATTAATCATCCTTCCTAAAGTTTGCGGATAGTCGTTTTTAAGGAAATCCTCCAAGTTTTTTCTTAAGGCATTGTCTTTCTTGATTCCTTCGCTGCTAAAATGCTTTAAATATAACGACACCTTATTTACGATAAAAGGGTTGTTTAGATAGTTAAAATCTTTCTGCTGAGTAACCTTGGTAATAGCGCTTATCGTGCCATAGACAATGGCATTATAACCCTGGCTTATTACAACAAGCCCTAAGGACCCGGCTCGAGCTTTACCGGTATCAATAAAGGCGTCTTTTAAGGCCTCCTGGGTACTGGTGCCTTTCCAGCCGGCTGCTTCCATAGTAGAAGTTGCATCTTCAAGACTGCCCATAGGTTTAATAAAAATAAATAAAAAAATGCAAAACATCATTAAATAACTCCATAAAACTGAAAAATCTGTTTCTTTAACTGATCTCCACAAAGCGGTCAACATTCCAATAAGAAAAACGACTGCTCCTATCTGGGTTTCAAAAAACAGAAAATCTATTATTGACTTGGCGTTAACCAAACCAATAACTTCAAAAGCTGCTTCTGTAGGTGATATACCTGTTGGAATCATTTTCTATACCCCTTTTAAATAAACTAGGCGCGCTAGCGCGTAAAAAGCCTAGTAAATCCAAGTAAATAAAAAAGGCAGTCTAATATTAAACTGCCTTTAACCCTTTGGCGCGTAACTTGTTAACTCAGCTAATTTGTCTTGATATACTTCTTGAAGAAAAGGTAGGATAGTCCTGTGGTAACGAAACCAGCGGTCATCCAAAAGTTTTAATATAAATTTTCATTTTTGTAATAAAATATTCTTATTAGGCAACGCAACATATGATTCGAAGATCTCGAAGTGCCTTATAATCTTCAAATTATGCTTATTGACAATATCCTTG
>Ga0247842_10001447_pt1 | contig 39667 bp, 27 predicted proteins | sample LaCruzMarch2015__3_FD_192411 | JGI IMG/M metagenome (GOLD analysis project Ga0247842, IMG submission 192411) | Freshwater microbial communities from meromictic Lake La Cruz, Castile-La Mancha, Spain - LaCruzMarch2015_19m | ecosystem: Environmental > Aquatic > Freshwater > Lake | place: Spain...
TATTTGAAATGGTAAAGTTTACAAAATCAAACCCCAATTCCAAAAGAAAAGGGGTAAAAAAAGAAACTATGTCATATATCACTGTATTTCAGTTAATTACATACACATAGCCTGACGGCTATGCGGTGCAACCGGAGCAGAAAAAAGCGAGGGCCCAATTAGCCCTGGTAAGGATTCAACCACTACAGGGCTGGATGTTTATGACATTTGATTCCGTGAGTTGCACTCACGGTTATTGAGATTTAACGGATCAGATGAAAAAGTTGTGGGGGAGTAATTTTGAAATTTATGACCAAAACAGCTCCATTTTGCTAATGTATAAAAACCTTATTCCCAATCTTTTGACCTTAGTAGCATTATGATACAACACCCGGAAACCTTATTTACCTTATTCCTTCAATTTTTCCTGATAATATTTCAAGAATTGGTCATACTCTTCGGCAAAACTCACTTTGCGATGGTGATCTGACTGATTTAATATGTATTTGCACACCTTGTGAATGTCTGATTTAGAAACAGAAAAAGCCGATGCTGATTGTTGCCAACTAAATTTACCAGTTACATATTTTTCAATCCTGATGCGATTTTTCTCTGGAATCATAAATTGCCGACCGGAAGTAGTGAAAACAAAATGTTTATATAAATTATTATACTCTATCTTCATATCAATAAGGTAAATAAGGTTGAGGTAGATTTTATTTACATCAAAGCTACTAAGGTTTTTTGAAAAAAATAAGGTTTTTCAAAAAAACAATTCTTAGAATTTATTATAAGAAATTTGTTTCCCACAACTTTTTCAACTGATGCGATTTAACCCCATAGGGGCTGTAAATTGCGAAGTATTTGGCTTAACTTAATGACATTGCCCTAACGGGACTGAGGCTGTATCAAAACAGAATTTTGATTTCCAAAAACTTACATTTTGTAAGTGCAGTGGCCAGTATAACCTCCAAGTCCCTTAAATGGGACTTCAAAGCCCTCCTTTTTGCGAGATTTGGTGAGGTAATATAATGGTCTACTTACAAATTGAAAGTTTAAAATTCTTTATTTCGACTTTTGATACGGCCTCGAAATATTTTTTTTAACCTGACAACAGTGATTTGCAAATTAGTCAATTCCCCTTATTTGTGATGTATACTTCCGCCAGATGAAGTGTTGATAGTGGTTGAGGTTGGTTCGCCGTAATAAACAATACTACCGCCACTTGATGCATGACCGTCAAATTTCACAACTACCGTTGAAGAAACATTTCCGCCACTGGATGCACGCATATTGCATTCATCAGCTTTTAGTGCCTGTGCCTTCAGGTTCGCACCTGATGAGGCTTCCAATTCAGCTTCCTTTGCCAGTCCCGAAAGTTTTATATTAGCCCCGGATGAGCAGTCAGCATTGAGGGTCTTTGCATTAACCTCCATGGTCAGGTTGGCACCTGAACTGGCATGCAAATTCAGATTTTCCGACGATATTTGTGCCTGCGACCATACATTTGATCCCGAAGAGGTTTCAACGCCCGATAGTTTATCAATTGTCACCATCACCTTTTTCTCTTTTGCCCACCGGATATTCTCTTTGGCAGTTATTTCAAGCATGCCCCCATTAACTTCAGTTTCAATCACTTCGTGCAAATTACTGTCGGCGATAACGACTACTTTTGCCGGATTTCCCTGGAAGATATAAACATTCATCCCCCGGCTTACCTTGATTTTGTCAAATTCACCAACCTGCCTGGCTTGTTCCTTAACATCTCCGTTTCCTTTGATTGACGGGCCTAAAAACCAGCATGAGGAGAAAAGAATACTTAAAACTGCAAAAAATCCGATAATTTGAAATTGTTTCTGTTTCATGGTTTGAAAGTTTTTAATATTTGTCACTTGAATGAAGAATTTGTTACAATATTAATCCGGTAATGATTTGAATAAAGCATTATATTCGGTGAATGGCCATTTATTACCGGCAAAATCACCAAAACCGACATTGAAATCCGATTAATGTGCAAGCTGTTTCAGGGTATTCTCTTTACTTTTCCATTGCCTTAATTTTCAATTCTACCGGCATTTTCTCAATTGCATATCTCAACGCAGTACGGGGCATGATGGTTTTCTTCGACATTACATAATCGAATACCTCCTTCTGATGGGATTGGCCTGCTACTTTTAACATCCATCCATACCCTTTCTGAACCATATCGTCGTTGTCTGTCAATAGCAGGCCGGCAATCTCAAAGATATCTTTCAGGAACTTGCCCTGACGAGCGGGGACTATCAGCGAAACAGCTGAAGCCCGGCGCATCCACCGGTTTGTTGATGCAGCCCATACCTTTAATGTTGAGATATATTCGGGATACATTTCCAAAAAAGTCCCAACGGTATGATTACAAAACGTATCGCATGATGCCCAGTTGCTGACATATGACCCGATCCATTTTTCAAACAACTTTATATCATGCGGTTCATAATATTTGTTTATATAATACGACCAGTTGCACGCGATGAACGATTCTTCAATCATTCCTGATTGCCATAACCCATCACACAGATCAAGGATAGCTGTTTTTGGCTTGTCTTTAATGGCGTTAAAATATTCTTTGCCAATTTTAACGACAGTAGCACTCTTAATTCCATAGCAACTGATTGATTCCTTAAAAAAATGCTGGCTGCTTTTCCGGAGCAGTTCATCACTGTTTTCTATCAGTTCCCTGCGTAGTTTAATAAGGATTTCACTCATAATTTAATAAATCAGTTTATTGTACTTTTTGGCTTTTGTCACCAATTATCTATTTGTATAAAGGGATCAGCCTTACAGGACCAATTAGTCCGGAAGGTGCGAGGCTCCAGTCAGAAGCATCAAAAGGTTTGTAAAATACATTTACAAAATTGATTTCATAAAATATTCTCCAATTAACCTTTCTGCGGTCATAATAGGCTATTCTGTTGGCAGGCAGGTTAGTAACATTTATTTCAATGTGATTGCCTCCCCTTTTCAGAAAATGCCCTACCGGTATCTCAAAAGGCAGGCTCCAAACAGTTCCTGCATTCTGTCCGTTAATTTTTATGCTGGCACTTTCACAAATTTTGCCTAAATCAAGTAGCCATTCATCGGCGGTTTCTTCAGGCATTTTGAAATCGAGCGAATAGCTCCCTGTGCCGGCAAATACTTTCAGATCATCTGATAATGAAGTCCATGATTTCAATTCATCAAGTACATACTTATCCTTAACCGCCGGATTGCCTTCATTGAAAACAAGATTCCATTTTCCTTTTAATTCAATAGACTGACCATCACGCAGATATTGCGGGAATGTATTTCCGGTTACGATTTTTGAAGTGTACGTTTTTAATATTACAGACTGGCCAGGTTTCAGATGAAAGCTGACCTGTGCATTTTTGTTCCCCTCCCTGACTTTTATTACCCCGGACACTCCTGATAAAGGGTCAAACAATATGGCTGACTTTGCTGGTACTCCAAGTGTAACCCATCCTTTTACTGTATTTGCGCTGAGATTGGATATAAAATAATGAAAACCTGTTGCATTCTTACGCCTTATGTATTTTAAACCTTCAGAAGATAAGGTTTCATGAAAAATATTACAGTAAGGTAATAACTTGTCAATCTCGCTGCCAATTATCAACTTACCTTTGCCCATGTGAGTTGCATAATCCTTTTCAAATGTCATCACAGGCAATGTAGAAACAATCTGTTTAAATTCAAGCCGGCGTTTTTCAAGATTGCCCAAACCTGGCACATCCTGAGGTAAGTGATCCAGAAAAATAATATTTGCCCCTTCCCTTATCATCTTTACCAAATTTGCAAGCGTTTCAACAGGGATATAGTGGCAGGAAGGGACAATCAGGGTCTTATAGGAAGCTCCGGGGGTTTTAATCTGGCCATTGACAACATTTGATACTGAAATATAGTGGTCGGAAATATAATCAAAATCATATCCCTTTGCCCTGAGCTGTTGTGTAACAGCATAGAAAGAAGTCGGCTTTAACCATGAATTTGTCGTGTTAATCTGAAAAGCAAGATAACTACTATCAGACAGGCCAGCCCAGGCATCATACACAGGCCAGTAAAGTAATATTTCATTATCGGGTTCCCCTGACTGCAAAAATGACTGACATCTGGAAACATAAGAGTTAAATGCCGGGAGGTCTTTATAGATAGTATTATAGGAAGAAAAATCGACAGAAGCATAGAACTTCCAGCCAGGCCAGGGCGCATCTTTGGGGGAATATGACGTGCCATGAAAAAATATATGATTGACCCCGGAAGTAAATAATTGATCCAATTCAGCCTTGCATTGAAATAAACTTGTCCTGAAATGTTCAGTTAACCATGTAAATGATTCTGAGGATGCATATTTTTTCCCTGTGATATGGGCTGCAGAAGTAGCAAATTTTTGCATCATCGGATCGGAATCACTTATTTTCACATCTGCTGTATCAACGCGATAGCCCGGAATTGGGAAGAGGCTAAGTCCAAATGACTCACATTCAGGAATATCAACAGTTCCATATAAATCAATCAGGTTTCCCGGCGACCCATGTGCCTGATTGCGGGTATTGCTACCCATCTTGTGGGCCCATCTTGTCCAGGTTTGAGTAAAATTGTTCAGTAATAAATCCGAGACGGTTTCCCTGTAATCGCTCCTGACCCTGGCAACAATTTCCGTATCACCTTCACCTGAAAATGCGGGAAGATATTCCTCTAAACGATATCCGCGTTTTTTTTCAAATTCTTTCAGTAATGATGAGCTCCAATCTGCTCCATAAACTTCATATGAATCGTTGAAAAAAGCATTAGGAACCGGGCATTTACTTTTGAGAAATGCGGATTCAAATAATCCGAGATACTCATTAACAGCCTTTTTTGAATAATGATCCAAGACCAATCCTTCCCCGCCCGGAGCAGCTCTTTTGACTTTTTGAAGAGTTTTACCATTGAATAATGCGTACAGTTTCCAGTTTCCCGCAGGTACTGACCAATTCAGAATTCCATCGGTAACCCTCGGAAAAAGGTCAATCTTTTCGCCATTATCAGAAAATGCCATAAGACTTTGCAGGTTTGCAACATCATTTTGACTAAGATCATCAACGGTAATTTTTTTTGTTAGTTTGTTGTTAGATGTCAGGGAGTATTTTTGAAGAAAATATCCCGATGCAGCATCTTCAACAGTGACGTTCGGCCCGCCAAAAGGCCAGCCCGTACCAGTATTCATGTCGATGCCCATGTTCATCCGTTTCCCTTCTTTAATAGTGTGGGCCAAAATTTCCATCCAGGCTGGTGAAAGAAAGTTTATAAACTTATTCTCAAATCCTTTGGTTCCATAGATTGGAGTTATTTCAACCCCTCCAATCCCGGCCCTTGCCATTTCATCCAATCTAAAAGTTATACCCTCTTTATCAACGGCACTGCCCAACCACCACCACCTGGTCCACGGTTTGGCTTCTTTGGTTAAACGAGGCCATGATAAATCTGATTTTCCCGTTTGACCATTGACAATTAACAACATAAGAACAAGCAAAAAGGTACTGATTAAGTTTTTCATAAATGATCTGATTAATTTTTGCAGGCATTTATAACTAATTCAAATTTCAAAAGGTTTAGCAAAGATAGTAAGTGCTTTTTCAAATTAGTTTTGTATCTTCATCTTTGTTTATAAATACTATAGATAAAAGGTAATCACTTAATTACATAACACTTATGAAATTTGATCCTGCGAGTCGGATTCAGGGCCTCAGGCAGTTTGGCGAATTTGGCGATGTGAACCCATCAATTACCGATTCGGCCACTTATACCTTCATGCAGGCCAAAACAATGACAGAGACATTTAATGGCAAGACAGAAGGATGTTTTCTCTATTCAAGGCATTGGAATCCAAGTAATAAATATCTGTCCGATGCTATGGCTGCCATGGAAGGGACGGAAGAAGGCTGGGTTACAGCTTCCGGCATGGCTGCAATTACAAATACGATTTTGCAACTTTGCAATTCAGGTGATCATATTGTATCGAGTATGACCACTTACGGAGGTACATTTGCATTTCTGGAAAACTACCTTCCAAAATTCCGTATTGAAGTAACTTTTGTTGATATCACGGATGTGGCTGCCGTTGAGAATGCTATCAGACCGAATACCAAAATTATTTATACCGAAACAGTTACAAATCCATTGCTTCATGTTTCAGATATCCCTGCGCTGGCAGGTATTGCAAATAAATATGGTATACAGCTGGTAGTAGACAATACGTTTACCCCAATGATCGTATCACCTGCCAGACTTGGTGCGCACGTGGTTGTATACAGTATGACAAAATTTGTAAATGGGAAAAATGATTGTGTTGCAGGTGCAATCTGCGGAACGAGGGAATTTATCAGATCAATGATTGACGTAAATTATGGGACAGCTATGCTCCTCGGGCCTGTACTTGACCCGCTGCGTTCGTCAGGCATCCTGAAAAATCTGCATACACTGCATATCCGTATGAAACAGCATAGCCGGAATGCACTCTTTTTAGCTGAAAGATTCGAAGCTGCAGGGATCCGGACCGTATACCCCGGACTTCCGGACCATAAAAATTATGAGGTAATGTTGAAAATAATGAATCCGGATTTCGGTTTTGGCGGGATGATTGCCATAGACTTATTGACAGCAGATCGTGCTGCCAGACTCATGGAAATGATGGAGATTGAAGAAGTCGGATACCTTGCTGTTAGTCTGGGTTACTTTAAAACGCTATTCAGCAATCCCGGGAAAAGCACATCATCTGAGGTACCGTTAGAAATTCAGATGAAGATGGGTTTGTCAGAAGGGCTTATCCGTTTCAGCGTCGGACTCGACAACGATATTGAAAGTATCTGGAGTAAGATAGAGCATTGTCTTCAAACACTTTAAATCTTTCCGGGAAATTAGTACCTTTGGCTCATAGAAAAATATCCGGATGGATTTTAAAGACAAAACAGTAGCGTTTGCCACATTAGGATGTAAATTGAACTTTTCGGAAACTTCGACAATCGCACGCCTATTTGAAGAGAAAGGGTTTAAAAGGGTCGATTTCAAAGAGAAAGCAGATGTTTATGCAATCAATACCTGTTCGGTAACTGATTCTGCCGATAAAAAAAGCAGGACGGTCATACGTCAGGCTGCCAAACTTAATCCTGCAGCTTTTATTGTTGTGACTGGTTGTTATGCGCAGCTTAGGCCTGCCGAGACAGCTGCGATGGAAGGGGTTGACCTTGTTATTGGGGTAAATGATAAATTCAATATTATCAAATACCTCGAAACCCTTGAGAAACACTTTGAGGGCGAAGTACACACCTGCCAGTTTGGTGAGATAGCCGGATTTAAACATGCTTATTCGCTTGGTGACCGTACACGTAGTTTTCTGAAAGTTCAGGATGGATGTAATTATTTTTGTACCTATTGTACCATTCCAATGGCGAGGGGAAAAAGTCGCAATCCATCGATCGAAAGTATTGTCAATGAGGTACGTGACATTTCAGAACGAGGAATTAAGGAGGTAATACTCACCGGGGTTAATATCGGTGATTTTGGGCAAAGCACAGGCGAGACATTTTCGGAATTGATCAGGGCCCTTGATGAAGTTGAAACCCTGGGACGGATACGTATCGGTTCGGTTGAACCTAACCTTTTAAATGACGAGATAATTACAATTATGGCTGAAGCAAAAAGAATAGCGCCACATTTTCATATTCCGCTTCAGGCCGGTACAGATGAAGTGCTTAATCTGATGAAGCGGCGGTATACTACAGGCCTGTTTGCCAAAAGAATTTCAAAGATCCGTGAACTGCTCCCTGATGCCTTCATAGGTGTTGATCTGATTGCCGGCATGAATGGAGAAACCGGGGAACTATTCGAAAAATCATTTCAATTCATTGATAGTCTTGATATATCAGAACTTCACGTTTTCCCCTATTCTGAAAGAAGTAATACCCGGGCCCTTAAAATTGCAGGAATTGTGCCTGTTGAAGAGAGGCGCCACCGTACACAAAGACTGATTGCCCTTTCTGAAAAAAAACATTTAGATTTTTATAAAAAGAACTTAGGAAAGTCAGAAACAGTACTCTTCGAAAATGAAAAGACAAAAGGTTTTATGCAAGGATGGACTGGCAATTACATAAAGGTTGAAACTCAGTACAGGCCGGAATTGCTCAATGAATTCCGGAATGTAATCCTTTGCGGTATAAACAAAAACGGAACTGTTAACATAAGTTATAAATAAAGAAATTACCGAAGTCTAAATGTTACAAATATGAATCTTGAGAAACTTTGCCTGGATGTAAGGGATATTGCCGGAATGGCAGGTGCTTTTATTGCAGGAGAACGCGAAAAATTCAACCTGCGTGATGTTGAAATAAAAGGGAAAGCCAATTTTGTTACTTATGTTGACAGACAGGCTGAAGAGCTTATTGTTGGAAGTCTTGGCAGGCTGTTACAGGGTTCAGGCTTTATTGCGGAGGAAGGAACAGGTTCAGGTTCTGATGAAAAATACAAATGGATTATTGACCCACTTGACGGGACAACAAATTTCATTCACGGTATCCCGCCTTTTGCCGTAAGTATTGCCCTGATGGAGCATGAAGAATTGGTTTTAGGCGTTGTTTATGAAATAACTCAAAAAGAGTATTTTTATGCCTGGAAAGGCAGTAAAGCATACATGAACGGAACTGAAATAAAAGTAACAAAAACAACTTCTACAAATGATTCTTTAATTGCAACCGGCTTTCCCTATTCTGCTATGGATAAACTTGAGTGTTACATCGCCTCTATGCGCCATTTTATGATTCATTCACAGGGTTTGCGAAGATTAGGTTCGGCAGCAACCGACCTGGCCTATGTTGCAGCCGGCCGGTTTGATGCATTTTATGAGCATGGACTTAAACCCTGGGATGTTGCAGCAGGCACAGTCATTCTGAGACAGGCAGGAGGAAAAGTTTCGGATTTTAACGGAGGTGACAAATTTCTGTTTGAAGGCGAAATTGTTGCAGCAAACGATACTTATTTCAATGAATTTTACGATATTGTTCATGATTATTTTGTGAAAAGCCAGATCTGACAATGAAGTTGCATTGCTTTTCTGTATTTAATAAACTTAATCTGACCGTTCATAATTCTCCTGAATAACAATAATTTCCCCGATCTCACTTTATGGTAAGAACAGGATACTATCTACTTAGGGCTACCACATGGGTCATTCAGTTATTTCCCCTTCAGGTCCATTACATGGTTTCTGATCTCTTTTTTATTCTTGCATACTTCATTATCAGGTACCGCCGAAATGTTGTCAGAATAAATCTAGCTAACTCTTTTCCAGGTATGACACAGAAAGAACGCAATCTTATCGAAAGAAATTTTTACCACCATTTCTGTGATACTTTTGTCGAAACATTGTATTTCGATAGAATTTCAGTCAAAGAAGGGAAAAATTGTGTAAAATACCGGAATCCTGAATTACTGAACGGTTATCTTGACCAGGGCAGGCAAGTCCTCACCTTTTTCGGCCATTACAACAACTGGGAGTGGTTTTGCAACTTATCACTGTACACCCCACACCAGTTGTATGCAGTTTATAAAAAATTAAAAAGCAGGAGTTTCGAACGCTTTTACATCCACCTCAGGGGGAGGTTTGGAGCAATCCCATTGGAAAGAGCAGATACATTCAGACAATTGGTAAGCGACCATCAAAAAGGTATCCCGTCCATGTCAGCATTTCTGTTTGATCAGACACCGCGACTGAGTGAAATTCGTCATTGGGTGACTTTTCTGAACCAGGATACACCAGTAGTGCTTGGTGCCGAAAAGATTGCACAAAAACTTGATGCCGTCATTCTTTTTCTCTATTCAAGGAAAATAAAACGTGGACATTATGAAACTGAATTTCAATTAGTAACAGACCACGCAAAAGAATGTAGCAAGTTTGAGATCACGGATAAATGTAACTGGCTTCTGGAGCAACAGATTAAAGAACATCCGGAATTCTGGCTTTGGTCTCATAAAAGATGGAAACATAAAAGAGATCGGTTTGTAGCACATGACCAGAATATTAATGCTTTTCAAACAAGTTTTGTAAAATAACAAAACCTGTTTTTTATAATACTGATTATTAATATTATACATCAATGATAGGATATCAATTTCTTCGGTTACTGTCATGGTTGATTTATGCGATGCCGCTACGTGTCCTCTATCTTTGGTCAGATATACTCTTTATCATCATTTTTTATCTGGTCCGATACCGACGCGATGTTGTAGACAATAATCTCGCCAATTCATTTCCTGAGAAAACGGTAAACGAGCGAAAGGAGATTGCCAGAAAGTATTTTCATCATCTTTGCGATTGTTTTCTTGAAACCCTTTACTTCGACCGGATTTCAAATGAAAAAGTAAAATTGAGGGTTAAATTTCTTAATGCTGAAATTGCAAATAATTATATGGATCAGGGGAGACAGGTATTCGTTCTGATGGGCCATTACAACAACTGGGAATGTTTTAACAACTGGGGATTACATACTAATCACAAATCGTACGCTATCTATAAAAAGCTTCGAAATGCCACTTTTGAAAAATTTTATTATCATTTGCGCAGCAGGTTCGGATCTTTTCCTCTTGAACGGGCATTAACTTTCAGGCAGTTGATGGATGATTCAAAAGCAGGAATACCCGGATTGTCCCTTTTTCTTACCGATCAGTCTCCCCGCAGGTTCGATATTCAGTATTGGACAAGATTTTTAAATCAGGAAACGGCAGCAATTATCGGGCACGAAAAAATTGCAGTTAAATTAAATGCGGTAGTTCTTTTCGGAAAAACAAAAAAAATAAAACGAGGATTTTATGAAATTGAATATGTGCTGATTACAGATGACCCCAGGAACTGTGCCAAATTCGAAATTACGGAAAAGGCTACAAGGATGCTGGAAAAACTGATTGTTGAAAACCCTGAATTCTGGCTATGGTCGCACCGAAAATGGAAATATAAACAATGAGACTCTCAATAGTTATTTTGAATTGGAACGGAAGTCATCTTCTGCGCAGGTTCCTTCCTTCTGTTAAGAAGTACTCCGATTACGCCTGGGTTGAAATTATTGTCGCAGATAATAACTCAGACGATGAAAGTGCAAAAATCGTTGAACAGGAATTTCCGGGGGTTAAATTCCTCAGGCTGAACCGGAATTATGGTTTTGCCGAAGGGTATAACCAGGCCTTAATGAGTAATGACGCTGAATATATCCTGCTTTTAAATTCGGATGTTGAAGTAACAGAAAACTGGTTGCTACCAATGCTGAAACTTATGGATTCCGATCCTCTCATAGCTATATGCCAGCCTAAAATAGTGCAAGTTGATCCACCCGGAAAATTTGAATATGCGGGAGCTTCCGGTGGATTTATTGATCATTACGGATATCCTTTCTGCAGGGGGAGGATACTGAATTTTCAGGAAAACGATTTCGGACAATACGATCAGACAATATCAGTTTTCTGGGCAAGCGGCGCAGCATTGCTTATCAGGGGAAAGATATGGCACGAATCAGGAGGTTTTGATCCTGATTTCTGGGCTCACATGGAAGAGATCGATCTGTGCTGGAGAGTTAAAAACCGGGGTTATAAGGTCGTAGTATGTCCACAATCAAAAATTTACCATCTTGGTGGTGGAACACTTTCGTATGGCAGTCCTTTGAAAATCTATCTTAATTTTCGAAATAACCTGTTTCTTTTGTATAAAAATCTCCCGAAAGGGCAATTACAAAAAACTCTCTTGTGCAGAATGGCATTTGATGGAGTTGCAGCACTCCAGTTTCTGCTGACAGGGCAGTTTAAGGCATTCGCAAAAGTATTGGCAGCTCACAGAGATTTCTATAAAAGCTTTTGGAAACTCCGCTGGAAAAGAAAGGCCCTCCTTATGAAAACTACCAAAACGAATCACCCTGAGATTTACAAAGGGAGCATTATCTTCGATTTCTTTATATTAAGGAAAAGAACATTTTCCTCATTAAATTTCCCAACTAATGAGATTAAGAACCCTATAAAGTAAAACTGTTACTTCAGAAATTTTTCGCGATGTTGAAGATTTGTTAATCCGCCAAGTAAGAATATGAGGCTGCCGATTGAAAGGAACAAACGGTTTTTCTGGGAAATTTGTGCCCAGATTACTTCGTTCATACGGCTTGGAATAGAATAAGGATTATGAAATACATTCCACTGTGTACGATCCAGAAAATCGGATAGTATCATAAGCAGTACCCCGATAATAATCATCACAACAGCTGTTCCGTTTCCGTTTTTTACGATGGTCGACACAAGGAATGCAAGGCACCCAAGAAACGAAACCGGGAACATTAGTTGCCACGACATTTCAAAAACCGGGTATGGGGTCAATCCATAGTAACCAACCCAGCAAAACATGTAAAGGAACACCCATGTGAGCAAAAAGATCATTGCAAGCCTCACAAGCCAGACTTTATATCTATAATCAGGTATGCCGAATAGAATTTCCAAAATACGGGTATCAGCATCGCTCTGAATTCCAAAGACAGTAGGGTAAAAGACGAGGAGTATTCCCGGGAAAAAAAGAATACTGTAAACCGAGGAGGAATCGTAAGCAGGTAGATTGAAAACCAGGTTTATTGAAAGAAGAATAAAAAATACCAGAGCCGCAATTACGAACCAGATAAAACGACCGGCAAAAATAATTTTTAAGTTATACCGGGCCATCCTGAATATCAGATCGAACCAGAAATATAAACGGCCCTCCTTTGAAAATATTTTAGGTGAAGTAGTCATTATTATGATATTATTCAATTATACATTTTGTATTATTCCCTATTAAACCAGCACCTTACACAACATTTATTTGTTTACTTTAATTCCTTTCAACAGGCAGAGGTAAGCCTCTTCGAGTACCGGTTTTACAGGAATAGCATCTTCCGAAGGCTTTTCGGCAGAAAGAAACCTCAATTTTATATTATCACCATCCCGCATATGATGAACAACACGGTCTTTTTCAGGGAAGGAATCAAAATCGCGCGCAGGAATTATAAACTGCCATACAAGTCCTTCGGCAAGCTTAACCATATTCGCCGGATTTCCCGCATAGTGAAGCTGTCCACGATTGACAACGGCCACCTGATTACATGAACTTGAAATATCTTCAATAATATGTGTTGAGAAAATTACAACCCTCTCGCGGCTCAGCTCAACTAAAAGGTTCCTGAACCTGATCCTCTCGCGCGGATCAAGTCCCGCTGTAGGTTCATCCACAATCAGTATCCGTGGTAAATGAAGCAAAATCTGGGCAATTCCGATCCTTTGCTTCATACCGCCGGAATATCCGCCGATCTTATCGTCTTTGCGGTCCCAAAGGTGTACTGAAGAAAGCACATATTCAATACGTCTGGCGCGTTCGGAAGGGTTCGTCAAACCTTTCAGAATTCCCTGATAATCCAGGAATTCATAAGCCGACATATTTTCGTAAGAGCCAAATTCCTGGGGCAGGTAGCCTATTAACCCCTGTAGTTCTTCCCTCTTTTTCTGGGTGTCGATTCCATTTATCCAGACCTTACCATAACTTTGTTCGTAGATTCCGCAAATTACACGCATCATGGTTGACTTACCTGCCCCATTGGGGCCAAGTAACCCTATCATTCCGGTTTCTATTTCAAGCGAAACACCTTTCAAAGCTTTGAATGCATCGCGCTTGCGGCCAATCAACGGCATCTGCTCAACTAACTTGAAGAAAAAACGCCTTGAACCTGCAAAACGTCCTTTTAACCTTTCAATATTGATATTTTCATTGTATAGCACTTCGGCGGTCCTGTTTACCAGCAAGGCAAAATAGCATAGTACGCCAATCATGATAACAGAACCCAACGATCTCCATGCAAGATAAAAAAGAACCAGAAAGACAAGGGGAAGTATCCAGTAAATGAATGAGTGTCCCCATGAAGCAACTTTTGCAGGCCATTTAACATGTTCGTCATCACTTTTATAACGGAGATAGAGTGTAATGGGGCCCCAAAGGTATATTGAGAAAAAGAATACCAGGAGAGCCATAATAAACATATACAGTCCATTTTTCAGATAGCCGAAAGTGAAATAGAACCCAAATGCAAGAATTGGTATTTCCCATATAAAATCGTCAAAGTCCTTCCAATGATGATAGTATTTTACCTGGCCCGCCCGTTCGCGGATGTGCCGGTTACCAATCCACTCCCTATTGAAGCGGCTTCCCCAATCGTATATTTTAACAAGATTCTGAACCCTAATATGGATAGGTTCGGATGGGTCAATTGTTGTTTCTTTAGCCTTTCGCAAGCTATTCATAATAAACCAGGTCGATCCTGGTATGACAAGAACGACAGCAATCAAGTCAAGCATTTGCCAGAGGAAAGCATCAACACGGGTGTAAATCAGATAGATACCAAGAACAAGAAGCACTATTTGTATAATCCTCGTTCTGAGAGACAATCCTTTCATCCAGATAATGGCGTTTTCGAGACCGAAATAGAACGTCGGAATAAATATTAAGGTCAGCAAAGTACTCATACTTAATCCCCCGATTACTGTAATGGCAAATGGGGCACCTATTGCCCCGACATATTCGTTATCACCCATGGCAAGGGGAAACATTGCCACGACCGTAACAATAGCTGTGATCAATATTGGCCGGATGCGCGACATTCCTGCAACTATCAATGCCCTTTCAGTGCGGAATCCCCTTTTCCGGAGTATATTCGTATAGTCGATCAGTATAATCCCGTTATTTACCACTATCCCGATTAAAATAATAAACCCGATCAGGGTATTGGCACTAAAGAGTGAGTTTCCTGTCATAATAAGTGCCACAAACGAGCCGATAGCTGCCAAAGGAATCGAAAACATCAATACAAACGGAGTAGCCATTGATTCAAATACAGAGGCGAGGATCATGAATATCAGAATGAAAGCCGCAAGGATCAGGAAGTAAAAATCCTTCAGCTGATCCTCTTCATGAAGCACCTGAACAGCAACGCCTGAGGGCAATTTATAGGCTTCCACCACCTGATCAACCTCCTGACGATATGTAGCAAGCAAGTCTTTTGAATCCTGCGCGGCTGCAACAAATGCATAAGTCACTTCAATCTGTTTTTCACGGTTAACCCTTGTAATATTTGCAAAACCGGAAGAATAGATAATCTCACTGATATTTTGAAGCTCATGTAAACCTCCTGCGGCATCAGGTACCGGAAGGGTGCGAAGATCATAAATAGTCCTCGGCTTTTTCTGCTGTTCGAGGGTTGTACCGGGTTTTGGCATTTCCCTGATAAGGATGTCGTATTCCTCGGTTCCCAGCTTAAACTGGATATTTGTATTTATTTCCTTACTAAAAGAGTTTAGTTCGCCCGCAATATTTCCCAAAGAGACATTATACTCACTCATAATCAGGGGATAGAACCTGAGGTGAATTTCAGGTCGGTTGTTTGAGTAACTCACCCGTACCCTGCCCATCGACTCGAGGGATTCAAGAAAATACTGAAGGTCGCTGGCTACATTCTTCATCACATCAAAATCCTGACCTTTGATTAAAATACGTTCCTGATTGGCCCCGACACCCAATAATTTCATCATGTTGCTGGTTCCTCCGCCACTTTGACGGCCGCCACCTCCACCGCCGCCCGAGCCAGCCGTAGTTTCAGATGCATCGCTAATGTCGATTACAGCTCCTGCAATGTTTTCAACTCTTTTCTGAACATCATCCCTTATTTGCGCAATAGTACGTCTGCTGGTTTTCGCAAAATCGGTTTTCAGTAAAACATTGACAGCAGCACTTTCTATTTGTATATTACTCGTAATGTCTTCTTTCTCAGGAATTGTATCAATCCTGCTTTCTATTTGGGAGACAATTTTATCGGTTGCCTCAATAGTTGATCCGACCGGCATGGTAACGCTTATCCTGAACGCTTTTGTTTCAACATTCTGAAGTACATTCATGCTCACCGCAAGACAGAGAAATATAGTCACGAAGAAAAAGACCAAAACCCAGATTATGGTTTGAGCCGGCTTTCGCAAAGAGTATTTCATCAGCATGACATATGCCTGGACCAGCTTATTCCTTGTAGAGACAACATTAAAGTTCAGGCCCATACTATTTTTCTTCTTCAGGAAGGCAAAAGCCATCATCGGGACAAGCAGCATAGCGACCAGCAAGGAAATTGAAAGTGTCGATATGATTGAAACCCCAACATTCTTCCCAATCAGTGTGATAAGAAAGTTGTCGGAAAAAAGAAACGGGAGAAAAACAGTAACTGTAGTCAGTGTTGAGGCACATACAGATCGCAGGACTTCAGTCGTTCCCTGAACCACCGATTGCCGGGGAGTGTTTCCCAGCCCCCGGAGCCGGTAAATATTTTCAAGTACTACCACACTGTTATCGAGCAGCATACCCACCGCAAGTGCCATTCCTACAAGGGTTAAGCTGTTTATTGAGATATTTGCTGCATAAAAAACATTAAATGCGGTAAGAACGGAGATCGGAATAGCTAACGCAATGATAGATACCAGTTGAAAATTCTTAAGGAATATCCACAGCACCATAATAGCAAGAAGTCCCCCGATAAGTGCCAGTTCCCCAATCTCATTGAGGTTCTTTTCCATAGTATCCGCCGCATTATTCTGTACCTTTATCTCGATATCTTTAGATGCCAGACTCTCATTTAATTTTGCAATTACAGCTAATGTATTATGGGATAAATCAATAAGATTTGATTGGGCATCGTTTACCAAGGTGATAGAAACTGCATCTTTCCCGTTAACACGCGAATATGAAGTCTCTTCCTTGGTCCCGAAATAGACTTTGGCAACATCTTTAAGCAGGATCGGGCCATTTGCTATAATTAGGTTACTTATTTCTTTCAAATCATCAAATTCTGAAGTAACCTGTACAAAATATTGTTTGTTAGCCTCATACACATTTCCTGCAAAAGCCCGTGCCTTGTAATTCTGTGCAATTTTGTTCCGGATTGTGGCAGCAGTAATATGATATGCTTCGCAAACGTCCATATCGAGTTGGATCTCGACTGATTTCTCGCGGCCTCCGAAAATGTTGACTCCGGCAATACCATCAATGTTCTCAAGCTCTGTTTTAATTTTGAGATCTGTAACATTCCTGACGCGGTCAACTCCGCCGCCTCCCAGAACCTGAAGCTGCATAAACTGATTTTTCATCTGGTTGAGGTCAACTTTCACAACTGTGACCTTAAACTGCTCAGGAAGTGATGCTTTGATCTCGTCTACTTTTTCCTGAACTTTCAGGTAAGTATATTTGAAGTTGACATTTTTGTTGAATTCAACCATAATGGATCCTCTCCGCGACTCGGCCGTAGATTCCATATTTTCAATTCCGGTTAGCGTTCCAATAGCACCTTCAAGTGGCACAATTGCCTGGCTTTCCATGTATTTAGGGTCAACCTCAAGCTGACTTGACACCTGAACATAAAGCATCGGGAGTTCAGCATTCGGGAATAGTTCCATTGAAAGATTCTTCCATGAAAAATAGCCCATCATGCTTAATCCAAAAAAAAGCATGCTGATAAGAACCTTTCTGTTTATAATAAAATTCATAAGATTTCTATTTCCGAATTTGGGGTTGAGTTGTCGCCATTTTGTCCAATTTCCACATTATTTGCCACTTATATGCTATTCTGCTTGTTTCAATGGTCCGTTTCCGGTCAACAGATCGTACACACAAGGAATAACAAACAAGGTAAGTAAGGTACTGGTAACCATGCCACCTATAACTGCATAAGCCATTGGTGAACGCAAGGAAGCACTCTCTCCAAACCCAAAAGTTAAAGGCAGTAAAGCAATAATTGTTATTATGCTGGTCATAAGGATAGGCCTTAACCGTTGCTGACTGCCGAGCGATATTGCCTGTCGTTTTTCCAGTCCAAGAATTCTCAGCTGATTTATCCTGTCAATTAAAATTATTGAATCATTGACAGCGATTCCACCAAGCATTATTATGCCAATAAGTGCCATTATATTGAACGTCTGACCCATTACAAAAAACAGGATTATGGTTCCAACAATAGCAAACGGGATTGTAAAAAGCACAACCAAAGGATGTACCAGCGACTCAAACTGACTTGCCATTACCATGTAGACCAGGATAACAGACAGAAGCAATGCAAAACGGAGATTACTCATTGATTCCTGCCGCTTCTGTTCTTCACCTGCAACTTTAATAGAATAGTCGGCCGGCAGGACCATCGGGGCGATTTTAGCCTGAACTTCTGCCACGACCATATCGAGAGGTTTGTCTTTATATATTTCGGCCATGACTTTCCCGATACGGCTTTGGTTCCGTCTGTAAATTTCAGTAGGGGCAACTGAGGGTTCAAGCTTTGCTACTTCATATAACCTTATAACTGATGTGCCGTTTTTGATAATCATATCGCCCAGTGCAACAACGCCAATCTTGGGTACATGGATTGTAATATCCTTTAATTCACCGTCTTTGTCCATCTGCCCGGCATTCTGGCCTTTCAATTTTGCAGTCACCTGATTAACTATTTCAGTCACGCTCAGATTGTACGAACCAGCCCTGAACCGGTCTACGACAACATTTATTTCCGGGTAACCGCCTTCAACATTTGTCTGAAAATTATAGAGTCCGGGAATATTTTTAATTGATGTTTCAACTTCTTTGGTGATCTTCCTGATTTCATTAAGATCGAGGCCCCTGACTTCTACTACCAGAGGGGCATCCTGTGTGCCAAGAATACTTTGCAACGCAGTTTCATCCTGTGAAAATGTTACTTCAAACTGCGGATTTTCTGCATACCACCTGGCAATTGCTTCGACAACCTTCGAGGCGACATATTTACCCTTTGGTTTAAGAATTACCTTAACCTTTGCAGTATTTTCTCCCTCGTATACAGCTGTAACTGATTCAGACGATCCAGTTGAAGGTCCAATTTTGGAATAGACAGATTGTATATCATCTCCCAGGAGCTCCCTTATCATTGATTCCATAGAGCTGATTGCGGTGGAAGTCCGGAGCAGGGAAGTGCCTTCAGACATTTTCACATTTACTGTGAACTCTTTGCTGTCAGTTTTTGGCATAAACTCGCTTCCTATATATGGAATCAAAAGAAAAGATAAACCCATTAAAATGAGTGATATAATACTGATTAACCATCTGTGAGGAAGCAATTTCGCAATTAAATTCCCGTAACCTGCAAATCTTGCAACTTTTGGTACCTGCATCTGCTTCTTCTTAAACATTTGATGATACAACATCGGGATCAGGAATATCGCCACGAAAAGAGATGAAAAATGGGAAAACGCAACTGTCCAGGCCTGATCTTTAAATAATTCACCCGATGCACCGTGCATATAAATAATTGGAAGGAATACAACAATTGAAGTCAGTGTCGAACTGGTGATGGCACCACCAACTTCAGCAGTACCCACTATCGCCGCATCCTTTGCCGACATACCATTCTCATGATTCCGGAAGATATTTTCCATCACAACTATGGCATTGTCGACTAACATACCTGCACCGAGGGCCAACCCGCCAAGTGTCATGATATTCAATGTTAAGTCATTGAAGTACATTAAATTGAAGGTGGCAATAATTGAAACAGGAATTGCAAGGCTTACAATAATTGTTGTACCAAGCCTCCGGAGGAAAAGGAAAAGGATTACAACTGCGAGTAAAACCCCGATTAATAAAGTGTTTTGAACCTCATCAATGGCATTGCGGATAAAATTACCCTGGTTGGTAACAATGGTAAATTTGTAACCAGGAAGTGCTTTGGTAATACTTACGAGAGCTTTTTGAATATCCTCAACAGCTTTTACAGTGTTATACCGTGTTTCTTTATAAATTGACAGGGCAAGGCACCGCTCCCCGTTAATCCGGACAATGTTTACCGGCTCCTTATTGGCAAAACTTACTGTTGCGACATCACGTAAATATGTGGCCGATTTTTCTGCATTTGCATCGCCTGGTGTTGATGACTTATACCCTATAATCAGGTTGTCGAAATCTTCTTTCTGCTGGAGAAGACTTACCCCTTTTACAACATACTGAAGTCCGGTTTCAGTAATAGTTCCTCCTGAAATACTGCGGTTAAAGGCCTGAATTCTTTGTGAAAGCTGATCTACAGTGATATTGAACGACTCAAGTTTATAAGGATCAGTATCAATTCTAACCTCGCTTTCTTCAATACCTGACAGCTCTACCTCGGCAATGCCTTCCAATCTTACCAACTCGTTACGGATATAATTGACAGCAACTTTTCGCAGTTCATTCATATCGGTAATTGTTTCGTGCGACAGGCCCACGATTACTACCGGCTGTGTGTTAGGATCGTGTTGCGTAATAGTAAGTGCATCGATCTGGGAATTCTGTGAATAGCTTGTGAGTGCTTTTTGAAGATCAAGAAAAGCCTCATCCATATCTTTACTCCATGCATATTCAACCGTAATCTGAGCTGAGCCGGTCCTTGATACTGACGAAACCTCTGCAACCCCACTCTGACGGATAGCAACAGCCTCAATTTTTTCAATAAACAACTTCTCCATCTCCTCAGGAGGTCTCTCTCCTGATTTTATTTCAACAAAAACCCTTGGAGAGGAGAGGTCAGGGAAAAGGTCAATCCCTAATTTCTGATAAGATATTGCTCCCAGGAGTAATATCCCCAGAATGGCCATTAACACCGTAACAGGGTAATTGACTGCAAAGGAAGTCAGCTTTTTCATTCGCAATTACTTATCTATTGATTTATTATTTTAACCTTAGAGTTGCCTCTAAGGGTCTCAAAACCTTTGGTGACTATCCGGTCGTTCTTTTTTAACCCCTCCAAAACCTCAACCATCGTCTCGTTCTCAAGTCCTGTGGTGATAATCCGGTCGCGCGCAGCACCCTTCTCTACGATATAAACGGTTTTTCCCCTGTTGCCCGAAACAATAATCTCTTTTGAAATTACTATGACACTATCGCGCCTTGCAACTTCAATATCAGCTTTTATAAACATCCCGGGACGGAGCTTTAATTCCGCGTTATCGATCACTAATTTGCCCTTAAATGTACGTGTTTCAGTACTTACGACAGGTGATAGTTCATTAATCTTTGCTTTGAGGGTATCTTTCGGAAGTGTATAATTGGTTATTGAAACTTCCTGACCAACGTGGATTGTAGAAATATTTTTCTCAGGCAAATTAATCTCCATCAGTAACTTACTATAATCCATCAATGTTAAAACAGCAATATTGGCATTTACACGTGTTCCACTGGTGATTTGAGGTAAATCGACAATTGCGCCCCGGAAAGGAGCTAAAACGTCCATCTTTGCAAGCTGTATTTTTGCATTCTCATAATCGGTGGTAGCCTGGGCAAGCTGAACCTCGGAATTCTTTAATTCGCGCAATGTTACCCCTCCTTTTTCATATAAAGATTTCTGCTTCTGGTTCTCCAATCCTGAAATATCGAGATTCAATTTTTTGGTATTGATGGCGATGTTATTCTGAGTCTCCGGATTTTCAAGCCTTACAATGACCTGGCCCTTCTCAACGATATCTCCCAGTTTGAATTCGGAGCCTGTTCGTGGGTTCTTTACCAGCCTGTAAATCCCTGCCATTTCCGTATAAAGTGTGGCCTGGCTGGCCGCAGTAGCAGTTCCTGTAGTGTTAATATATTGAACAATTGATTTTTTAACTACATCCGACACCGACACGGGTATTGCGAGTTCGCTGTTAACCTGATTTCCCTGGTTCCCACATGCGGCTATTACCGGTATTAATGCCACTAATAGCCACTTTTTGTTGCTTTCGAATTTGAATTTCATGATCTGCTGTATTATTTTGATTATTTATTTCATTTTGCCTGCCTGATATTCCTTTACAAACTTCTCAGGGACAACCGCTTCATTTGTAGTAAAATCGAACAGTGACTGTATCTTAAGGTTCAGAAGCTCAACCTTGTAATTTATCAGCGATTGAGCATATGCCATCTTTTTATCGGATAGCTGCACCTGAAACAGGTTCAGATCCATACTTGTCAAATCGCCATTCTTATATCGCTCCAGATTTATATCATAAGTAAGCTGCGAATTCTGCTGGTTCTGAAGGGCAATGCCAATCTGGTTCTTCAGGTTACTCAGGTTACGAATCACCTGTCTTATATCCATTTTAATCTGCGTTTCCTGGTTCGAGAGACTAAGCTTCTGGGTGTTAATTACTGCTTCCTGAGCCCTGATCCTGGCTTTACGCGCACCCCAATCGAAAACCGGAACAGCAAAGCCCAAACTGACACGGGGACTTTTTGTTGGTGTATCGAAAACGTTTCCCAGTTTTGGATTATCACCGGATAATCCAATTGATAAAGTCATATCACCCCTGAACTCATTTACAGACTTTACCGTTATCATGTCGAATTGAGATGTCTCGACATTAATCTGACGCTGACGCAATTCCATCCGTGAAGCCAGTCCATGCTCAAGGGCCTTTTTGCTATCGACTTCAATCGGGGTGACAGTTACATCGGTCATTACAGAAATTTCCTCAAAAATATCCATACCGACAGCCTGTTTAAAAATGTCCTTGGCATTTTCAAGAGCAACACGTCCGGATTCAACCCCTGACCTGGCGGTTGCAAGGTTCACCTCAGACTGGTAAAGTTCCTCCTTCGCAGCAAGACCGGCATCAACCTTATTATTAATAATCTCGTTGCTTTTTTCTGTATTGGCTAATTCCTCCTGTTTGATACTCAGGCTCATCTGTGCGAGATAAACATTGTAAAAGTATTGCGAGACATTTTTCTCAATGGCTAAACGTTGAATTGCATAACTTAACATTGCATTTTCGTTGTCCATTTCCAGATTTTTAATCGCAAGCTTTGTCCTGTTGTATGTAAATAGCGGCTGGGTAAGACTTAAATTAAGGTTGTTGAAAAACGCCTGGTTTTCATTAGTTATACCCTGGACAATAGATGTATTAGATTGCCAGCCGAATTGATTCGACAGAGTAATAGTCCCATCAGTATAAAGAATTGGCTGATCGACATTGAATGTACCGGAAGTAGTCAGTCCCTCATTAGTAAACCACTGTGACAACCGGGTATCAAACCTCCGGCTGTTACTGTATTGTACCGGGTTTAAATTTAAAGAAAATTGCGATTTAAGTGCAGCTCTCTGAGCATTGAGTGATTCAGTTGTCCGATCAAGATTGAATAACGAACTCTGTAAACTCGGGCTTCCTTTTTCGGCCATGCTAAGTGCCTGTTCGAGTGTAATAATTGATTGGGCTTTGATCTGAATGGTATAGAGAGAAAGCAAAATCAGCAGGATAAATTTCCGTTTATTCATTTTTTAAAGTATTCTTTTAATTTTCTTTAACAAGTCTGACAGCGTCGGCATAAATAGTCCTGGCCTTCGAAAGATTGGATAGTTCAATCTTCGCCGTATCCGGGGAAAAATGGTATGTTCCGATCTCCATCCACCCTCCGTCACTATCTTTTGTGTTCACAACCTGAACATCGTTTCCATCGTCATGAAAAACCGTAAAATGGTAATCTTCTTCCGGTTTCTCATCATGGCTCCATGGGGTCCTGATTTTGGGAATATAAGCCGATAATTTATAATATCCGCCAACCCTGATTTGTACATTCCAGGTTGCCTTGCGGTCACCTATTCCGCCTTTCAGATAATAGGCAGACCGGATCTGCTTTCCATAGAACTGTTCGCTGGTAGTAAGTGTCCATTCAACCGGTGGATTCCAAAATACAATCCCTTTATACTTAAATTCATTTTTATTTTTGAGCCTGCGAATGATAGTTTTCTCAGGATTAACACCAGGTGCTGAGGCTTCACCGGCGGGGATAAAAATTCTTTGTATCAAACTATTTGACTTTGGTTTACTTACCTGGAAGCCATGGTCCTCATTGTCCAGAATAATATCGTTGGGCTCCGAGCCTTCAGTATAAGGGACAATCTCCTCTCCTTCTGTCGCCTGCAACTTTTCGTCAATCTCAATTTTTCCAAATTGCTGAGAAATACTTGAAGGAATATTATGGGAAGCATAAGTATTTACAGTCATCGACCGGGGTTCCCTGTTAAAAAGATAAGTGATCTTTTTTGACACCTTTCCATCGATCAGTACAGTCTTTTCGATATTATCGTCCGGTGAGCCTCCACGCATTCTGAAACCGCCGCCGCCGCCCCTTTGCCCGCTGCTGATCCTAAAGGAAACTGAAACTGCGCCCGCATCCTTCTCAGTGTTGGTTATAACAAATGACACCATGGTTTTTATCATTTCATCCTGTTTCAGCTTGGCGGCATTAATTTTGGAAATGATATAGCCAGGCAGTGACTTCGAATTGTACCAGCCTGGAAGGTATTGATTAAGGTCGAGCCTGAATGAATTCATCAATTGCTCATTTAAAACATTCAGGGAAAAAGATTGAAACTTGCGGTCTTCAATAAATTTGTGTATAAACTCATCAAATTTATCAGGGCCAACGGCACCTTTCATTAATGCAAAAAGAAAACCGCTTTTAGTGAGAATCACGTTATTAATCACATCAGGATCATCTTGCTGGTCAAGTATTTCAGCAAAAGACTCATCCTGTAAGGCAATATTCCCTTTCTCATTCTCAGATAAACCGGCAAAATTCCGCATAAATGGATTGCCGGTTTCAGTAGCCGCTTTTGATAAATAAGATTCGATTGCCCGGTTCGCAATAGGGTATTTATCCGATTTTATGTAAGTCACAAAATTATAATAATTCGGAAATATGAAATATGGATTAATCTCCTCAGTAGTAAGTGATGGCCCTCCAAAGTGGATACCTGGTCCGCCACCTCGGCGCGATGGAGTGGTTTTACTGCTTAACAAGGTTTCGTTTACAAATCGTTTCAGGTAATTCTCCTCAGTCTCCCTTGGACTGATTGTCTGATTATCGTGACTACCCCACCTTTCAGCTTGTCTTTTTGATTCGGCAAAATTGGTACTGGCAAGTTTGAAACCCCCTTCAGGAAGATATACGGTTTCGGGCTGCACCTGTTCACCGGCTCCACTCCAGACATGATTAAAAGAGCAGAACTGAACAGGGATTTCAATTAAATTCAATCTTTTATATGAGTATGTAAAGCGCACTTTAGTTTCCCATGTTTTACGGAGGTCACGGATCACCGGCGTTATTGAGTCACGTAATATTTTAAAAAACGGATCGAAAGTATTATGTCCTGAAAGAAAATTCAACGAATACTCCACACTGTCGACTTTTATTGTACGTGTATTATACCTGCCAATGGCAAGCGACATTTGTGGTAACTTAGTTTCAGGAGAAAAGTCAAAAGTACCGTTTCCCTCATCAGCTGATCTGCCCTGTGAGATAGCTTTCAGACCATTGCCTGTTTTTACCCTCAGATGAAAATCGGTAAATTGTGTGGTCTGCCAGTTCAATCCTTCAGTCGAAAAACTTATTCCCGCAGTCGGATACCAACGTGTTTCAGGAGTAAGTAAAAGGTAATCAGGGGTAATAAAAGCGTGTTTTTTATCAGCAATTCCGTTGCCCCTTTTCAACCATAACTCTAACCTTTCGCGGTTCATATCGAGGTAACAAAATGTTTCATCAATTGTTCCATGATACGACAACCTGATATTCAAATCATTCCCCGATTCCAGAGGAACATCGGGAGTAACGACAATTAACTGCAATTCCCGAATGAATTTTGCTCCGGTGACCGCTGTAATTTCAAGTCCAGGGTTAAGTGTAAGAATAATTTCCTTGAGCGGTTGGCTATTCCTGTTGGATAAAACCATATCTGCTTCGGCACTGATCCTATCGCCTGTATGCTCCAGAACAATATTGCATTTCTTAACATCAATAATTGGGGAAGCCGCATATTTATTATTCAGGTCAAGCATCTGAGCGCGATGGTCATCATTTGAATTAATCTTGTCGATATATTTAAACCCTAATCCAAAACCCAGTCCCAGAAACAGAATACTGCAAACCAGGGTAGTTTTCCTTATCACCGGCGATTGCGGGAGACGCTGCAACAGCATAATAGTCAAACCAATAAATCCGAGTCCAAGGAAGAAATAGATTCCCCTGTGAATAAGAATATCATTCAAAAAACCAAAACCTACAAAACCGGAGTATGTCATAGGCAGGTGAAAAGCCATGTAATCGAAAAGATAGTGATAAATATTCTGAAGGTAGAAAAGTGTTGCAGCTATGTATCCCAGTAATATTACAAACGTAACCGCCTGATTCTTTATAACAGACATCAGAAAGAAAGAGAATCCGAGGATAAAAATCAATGTTGGAAAACTAATTAAAAAGAAATAATAGAAATATGGTGCCAGTGAAAATTGGGTATAAGGTGATGAAAGGTTAAATACTGCAACCATTCCAAGGGCCACAAAATTCAGAACGAAAAACACCCAGACATTTCCGATTGTCTTACCAATTACATAGTCGGCATTAGTCATCGATCGCATATAGATAACTTCGGTAGTATCGAGTTTTTTATCTCTCTTGAGGAAATCAGAGGCGAGGAACACAGCAATAATCGCCTGGGCAATATTAATAATATACAGATTAATAAACGGAATCATCGAAGGAAGCGCCACCATATCGCCGTTGGGCCAGCCAATACTGGTCTGTGTTCCCAGATTGAATAGGAAGACAAAAACCAGAGCTAAAATCGAGAAAATTCTGAAAAACCAGCTCCTGAAAAGAGTTTTCGATTCGTATTTTGATACTGTCAGAATATTATGAATTGCTTTCATTTGCTAATAATTTGATTTTTGATCATATTTCATGCCAGTGCTGATTAAGTTCGTTCTCCATAAAATTTACGTATGCATGTTCCAGGTTTGGTTCAATCTGTTCACCTGCATAGCCATTTATACTCCTGGAAACTACCTGTACTTCCCAGCCTTCTTCTGATGGAATGGAGGAAATAATTGGGTATTTATCCTGGATTTCCTGATATTCTGTATCGGTGGCACTGATGCGCCATACATTATTTCTTGCCTGGCTGATCAACTGTTCGGGTGAACCCTTGAACGCCAGGTTTCCTTTATTCATCAATGCCATATCGGTACAGGTACTTGAGATATCACCAACAATGTGGGTTGAGAGAATGATCACCACATCACGTTCGCTGATTCTGGAGAGAAGATTCCGGAACCTGATACGCTCTTCCGGGTCCAGACCGGTAGTTGGTTCATCAACAATTATTATCTGAGGATCACCGATAAGTGCCTGGGCAATACCCAGCCTCCGCTTCATCCCCCCGGAGAGGTTGTTGGCAAAACGGTTCCTCGCTTCGTAGAGTCCGACTTCTTCGAGCATTTTCTCAACTGCTTCATTCCTTTTAGATGATTGGTTCATCCCAGCCAGTCTTGCAATATAATCCAGAAACTCATAAGTCCGCAATTTGGCAAAAAACCTGAAATCCTGAGGAAGATAACCAAGCATTGATCTTATCTCTTTCCTGTTCTTCTGCAGGTCAAGTCCATTTACCAATATTTGACCTGATGTGGGTTTTGCAAGTGTAACAAGGATTCGCATCAGGCTCGATTTGCCAGCCCCGTTCGGCCCCAACAGACCGAACATCCCGTTCTCAATAGTCATGCTGATATCTTTCAACGCATGATTCCCATTAGGATAAACCTTATTCAGCCCTTTGATCTCAATTTTCACTATAATGTCGTGTTACTGGTTTACGGTGGAACTTAATTTTCAATAAGTGTTCGACACGAATAATATCAAAAGGTTTAAATGGGAGATACTTTTAAGGGTCATTCCTGAAATTTAATTTGGGGAATAGCCTTTCTTTTATGTACCTCAAATTACAAAAAAAATACCACAGATTCGCTGATTATAGAAGCTTTAAAATAAATAAATCTGAGAATCTGTGGCAATTTTGTACATTACAGGGAGGCACTATTTACAAGTGCCTGGTTGTGCAATTATTTTTTCCCTATTTTTTAATATTCCTCATTATCATCTCCTTTAACAAGCTAATATTTAATGGTTTTGTAATATAATCATTGCAGCCGGCCTCTATTGCCTTATCATACTCACCCGATAATCCATAAGCAGTTTGTGCAATAATCACGACATTCTTGTTAAAAAGCCGGATTTGTCTCGTTGCTTCATATCCATCGATACCAGGCATCCGGATATCCATTAATACCATATCTATATCAGGGTGGTTGCGGCATATTTCAACAGCATCAATACCTGTTTTTACCGTTAGAATTTCCTTGTCAGATGCTGTTAATGCCATCTTTACAAGCATTTCCGATATTTCATCGTCTTCGGCGATTAAAATTTTCAGTCCCGGACCATCGGGACTAATCTGGTCTGCTACCTTTACCTCCGAAACAACATTTTTGACAATGGTTTTATCTTCCGTAACAGGATCGAGGGGAAGAGAAAAATAAAAAGTGCTGCCTGATCCTTCTTCACTTTCAACCCATAACTTTCCACCGTGCTTTTCGATAAAATCCCTGCAGATTATTAATCCCAGTCCCGTGCATGGTTCACCTTCAGTACCGGCACGGTTAGTATTTACATCAATGCGGAAAAGATTATCAATCATATCTTTGTTCATCCCAATACCCGTATCCTTAATGGAAATCCGCACAAAAGTGCCGGAGATTGGCATTGCTTCAATTGTAATCCTCCCATTCTTTGGCGTGAACTTTACAGCGTTGAAAATCAAGTTCCGCATTATGCTTTCAAACATTTGCAAATCAGCCATTAACCTTAAATCTTCCGGAACATCATAGCTGATATGGATCATTTTCTTGTCGGCGGAATCGCGCACCAGCTCAATAATTGGTGCAATACCATTCACTAACAAGAATGATTTGGGCGTAAAACTACGCAACCCGTGCTGCATTTGCGACCACTCCAACAGGTTTTCGAGAAGGCTTAAGAGTTTACCGGCCGCGTTTTTCATATTCAAGGCAAACTTTTGAATCTGATCCAATGTCAGATTTGGCAATTCCTCTACCATTAATCTTGAAAGGCCAACCAAAACATTGAAAGGTCCGCGCAGGTCGTGGGCAATAATGGAGAAGAACTTGTCCTTTTCGGCGTTCACCCTAAAAAGTTCCTCATTTTTAAGTTTTATTTCTTCCCCTATCTTTTTACTTTCAGTGATATCCTGTATTGAACCATAAACCTTTATGGTTTTACCATTTGTCTGCGCTGCTTTTCCAATTGAACGTACCCATCGAAGGTTCCCTTTGTTGGTTATAAATTCCAATTCCAGATCGAATGGTTCGCCAGACTCAACTGCCCTTTGTACCGCTTTTTCGATAACCGGTCTAGAATTTGGAGCAAAAAAATTAATTCCTTTAATGAGGTTCGGCTTGAATGTAAAATCAACTTCATGAATCCGGTAAACCTCATCAGTCCATATCTGCCCCGATGATTCCACATCCAGTTCCCAACCGCCAACTTTTGCAGTCTGCCCTGTGATATTTAATAAGATATCTTTTCTGAGCAGTTCATCTAAGGCCAGTTTGCGTTCGGTGATGTCCATATTCATGCCAATATACCCTATTACTTTGCCGGAGGAATCAAGCTGCGGGTTGGCCAATCCAAATATCCAGGTAACTTTTCCTTCCGGGGTTTGAAAGCGGTATTCCATACCCCAATGACCCCCGGATTCGACCATTTTCTGCCAGTTTGAGATAACCAGTTCACGGTCATCAGGATGCAGTCCTCTAATCCAACCTTTGCCGAGTGATTCTTGAGTGCTCATCCCTGCCATTTCATTCCATTTCGGATTGGTATACAGACAGTTTCCTTCTTTGTCGGTCATATAAATGCCTGCCGGGGCAAGATCGGACAGTATCTTAAACTTCTCTTCACTCTCCTGCAATGCTTTCTGTGCCTCCTTGATAGTTGTAATATCACGGGTGACAGTAATAACATGGGGTTTGTCTTTATAAGAAAATACCCTCGCAGCCAGCAATCCAATAAAGAGGCTGCCATCTTTCCGTTTGAAAGTCGCCTCATAATTATCAGAATAGCCCTTTTGTGTCAGATCATCGATTATATTTTGACGGTCTTCAGGGTGTTCCCACAGATCAATATCGAGAGTGCTTTTGCCTAAAATATCTTCACGGGTAAAACCGCTCAACTCTGTAAAACCATCATTAACACTAATAACGCATCCTTCATCGAGGCGTGTGATTTGTGCAGCACCAGGTGTCAGCTTATAAATAAGTTCAAAAAGTCCCTTTGATTCCCTAAGCTGCTCCTCGGCTTCTTTTCGCAAAGTGATGTCCTGAATAACAGGCAAGAAGTAGAGCGGCACATTATTTGTGTCCCTTACCAGGCCAATACTAATTTCCCCCCATACAGTTTTGCCATCTTTACGGATGTACCTTTTTTCAAATGAACATGATTCTGTTTCACCATCTAAAATCAGCCTCATTTCTCTTAGTCCGAGTTCAATATCTTCAGGATGTGTGACTTCAGAAAATGTCTTTCCAATCAGTTCATCCTCTGTATAACCGATAAAATTGCAAAAAGCAGCATTGCATCTGATGAAATATTTATCAAGGCCGACAATAACTGATCCAACCGGCGACTGATTAAAAATCCTGTGGACATTCGCTTCGCTTTTACGAATAGTATCATTAACCCTGGTCAATTCTTCGGCAGATTCTTTCAGTAGTGCCAAATTCCTGGAGATTTTCTGTTTTTGGGCAAAAAGGTCAAGAAATACATTGATTTTGCAGAGCAGGACATGTTTCTTAACAGGCTTAAAGATATAATCAACGGCTCCGCAATCATATCCCCTGAACGCTTCAACTTCATCGAAATCACCTGCGGTAACAAAAATAACCGGCACTTTACCGCCCGTTCTTTCTTCATTCAACTTTTTTGCAAATTCATAACCATTCATTTCCGGCATCTGAACATCGATTATTGCCAGTGCCAATTCAACCCCACGCACTTTCTCCAGTGCAGATGCACCGGATTGTGCCCTGATAAGGTTAATGTTGATTTCTTTGACGAATGACTGAAGTAAATCCAGGTTGAGCTTTTTGTCGTCAACAATCAGAAGATTAGGCAGAGTTGTCATTGTATGCAGTTGTGAGTTTATCTTCGATCATGTCTTTTATTTCAGAATATTCACCATTTTTTATTGATGATGCCGTAAGTTGAAAATGCTGTATAAAGTTGCCCTTGGAAGAAAAATTTATCTGGGAGACACTACCAAAGATACGACAATTTATGACAAAAAATAAGCGTTATCCGGAAAATACATTTTTAACCCTTTCGGGGATTATAACCCTTTCGGGGGTTTTTAACCCCGAAAGGGCATTAATACAACCCCAGCCATTTTTCCAGATCAGTTATATCCCCCGGAAAATTGTGGGCAGTTTTGAAATCAGTCTCATTGTCGAACCATCCCATCACCACATCTCGTTGCAAATGTGTGGGATTATACGAAATAAGGGTCAGGTATGATGACCATGGATAATCCTTTGCATATTCTGTAATTTTATGGTGTACAGGATTATTATGGATATATATGACAATGTTTTTGAAATAGCAGCTTTCGGTAACAATCTTTCTTTTGAAGGGGTGTTCAAAAAGGCTACCAGTACGGCCATATCGTTTATTAAATGCCTGAGCATAAGCGTTGAAAAGATGAGAAAACTGATGAGAAGGGTTGTATTTTTTAGATGATAAGCCACGATCGGCGTTGTTTACCCTTTCGGTGGGTTTTAACCCCGAAAGGGTATTACTAATACTACAATTCCCCGAAAGGGAACCTTTGGATGTACTATTTCCATAGCCCGCATCAGGGTATGCAACCGCCGATGGGAAATATTCAGATAAAAAACCAATTTCTACCTCTTCCTTAATTCTTACCAGTAAATGAAAATGATTTCTCATCAATACCCAGGCATAGGTATCCGCCACAGGCGAAATATATTTATCGTACAGGTGCAAAAAATATTCGAAATTTACGTTTTCAGTGAATAGTTCACAACTATCAGTGCCTCTGTTGTAAATATGGAAGAACTTACCATAGTCAAGTAGTTCGATCAGTCGCATAGATCTTTGTTATGAGCTGTTTATATCCATAGCCACGATCGGGGTTATTTACCCTTTCGGGGTTAAAACCCCCGAAAGGGTTCCCGCTCATTAAATATACGAAAATTTTAAATAATAAAAGTCAATCTGAAATATTTTTCACAATAAAAAAGGGACCCATCGAGCCCCTTTTTCTATCTGAAAATTTATTTCGCCTAATTTTTCAAATTACTTTACCTTATTAACAATAGCGCTGAAAGCAGCGGGATTATTCATTGCAAGATCGGCTAAAACCTTGCGGTTGATTACGATATTGGCAATTTTCAATTTACCCATAAATTGTGAGTAGGAGAGCCCTTCGGTGCGGACTGCGGCGTTAATACGCTGAATCCATAATGCACGGAACAACCTTTTCTTGACTTTTCTGTCACGGTACGCATACCCTAATCCTTTTTCGTATGTGTTTTTGGCAACCGTCCAGACATTCTTACGCGAACCAAAGTATCCTCTGGTGAGTAGCAGCAGTTTTTTCCTTCGCGCTTTCGATGCTACATGATTTACTGATCTTGGCATTTCATTTTGTTTTAGAACAATGGCGTCCCATTTTGCAGGGATCTTTGTAAGCTCATTGCCCGGTTAAACCTGATTCTATAACTTGTTAAGAGAGAACATTATCTCATCGCAAGCAACCTTTTGACATGATTAGTGTCAACATCGGCTACCATACCCCATTTTGTGAGGTTTCTTTTGCGTTTCGTGCTTTTCTTGGTCAGAATATGACTTTTATAAGCATGTTTTCTTTTAATCTTTCCTGTTCCGGTCAGAATAAATCGCTTCTTAGCACCGGCATTCGATTTCATTTTAGGCATCCCTGTCTAATTATTAAATTACTTTTTCTTTTTAGGCGAAATAAATATAGTCATTCTCTTTCCTTCGAGCTTAGGAAGTTGTTCCACTTTTCCAACGTCTTCCAATGCATTGGCGAAGCGGAGCAGCAAAATTTCCCCCTGCTCATTATATAAAATAGACCTCCCTTTAAAAAACACGTAAGCTTTTACTTTAGCGCCTTCCTGAAGAAACCGCTCAGCGTGTTTTAACTTAAAGTTGTAATCATGGTCATCAGTATTCGGGCCAAAACGAATTTCTTTCACGATAATTTTGGAAGCTTTGGCTTTCAATTCCTTCTGCTTCTTTTTCTGCTCATAAAGGAATTTCTGGAAATCGGTAATCCTGCAAACAGGGGGTTCGGCATTTGGCGAAATCTCAACCAGGTCAAGTTCCAGTTCATCGGCTCTGCGCAGGGCATCCTGAATTCTGAAAATCCCGGGATTTTCAATATTCTCTCCAACCAACCTAACCTCAGCGACACGAATCTGATGATTAATCCGGAATTGCGATTTATCCTCTTCTTTAGGGGCCCTTGGCCCATTGCCTCTAATAACTGCTATGGCTATTCCTCCTATAATTAAATTAATTAACGACTACTTGTAAGCATCAGCCAACTGTTCTGCGATCTCTTTGCCAATAAAATCAGCAAAGGAATCAACCGTCATTGATCCCCGGTCACCTTCTCCCTGACGCCGCACTGATACTGTGTTGTCTTCACACTCTTTTTCACCCACAATCAACAGGTAAGGAGTATGCTTCATCTCGTTATCCCTGATTTTTCTGCCGATTTTTTCATTGCGGTCGTCAATTCCGGCGCGAATATCGGAATTATTTAATTGATTTGAAACTTTTTGAGCATAATCGTTATACTTTTCGCTTATTGGTAATACAACAACCTGATCGGGTGTCAGCCACAAAGGAAATTTCCCGGCCGTATGTTCGATAAGTACTGCACAAAAACGCTCCATGGACCCAAACGGCGCGCGGTGGATCATTACAGGCCGGTGCCTTTTATCATCCGCCCCAATATATTCAAGACCAAATCGTTCCGGCAGATTATAATCAACCTGTATTGTTCCTAACTGCCAGCTGCGGCCTAAAGCATCTTTTATCATAAAATCGAGTTTCGGTCCATAAAAAGCAGCCTCACCCAATTCGGTTTTTGTGTTCAAACCTTTTTCGGCACATGCTTCAATAATTGCGTTCTCAGCTTTCTCCCAGTTTTCGTCCGAACCAATATATTTTTCCCGGTTGACCGGGTCACGCAATGAAATCTGGGCAGCATAATCTTTAAAATCCAAAGCTTTGAATATGATAAATATGATATCTATCACTTTCAAAAACTCCTCTTTAAGCTGATCGGGACGACAGAAAATATGTGCATCATCCTGTGTAAAACTTCTGACACGGGTAAGTCCGTGCAGCTCACCGCTTTGTTCATACCGATAAACTGTACCAAATTCTGCCATTCTGACCGGCAGATCCTTGTAGGAACGAGGTTTAAAACGAAATATCTCACAGTGATGAGGACAGTTCATTGGTTTCAACATATACTCCTCACCTTCATTTGGCGTACGGATAGGCTGGAACGAATCTTTCCCGTACTTCTGAAAATGCCCTGAGGTTTTGTAAAGCGAAACGTCTCCGATATGTGGAGTGATAACCTGTTCGTAACCAAATTTTCTCTGTACTTTTTTAAGGAACTTCTCTAATTGTTCGCGAATTATCGTCCCTTTTGGCAACCAAAGCGGAAGCCCCATACCCACAGCGGGGGAAAAATGAAATAACTCCATCTCCTTCCCGATTTTGCGATGATCACGCTTTTTGGCTTCTTCAAGCAAAATAAGGTATTCTTCGAGCATCTTTTGCTTGGGGAAGGTAATGCCGTAAACCCTGGTAAGCATTTTATTCTTCTCATTTCCACGCCAGTACGCGCCTGCAATGCTTGTAAGTTTGACCGCCTTAATAAACCCTGTGTTTGGCAAATGCGGTCCACGGCAAAGATCAGTGAAATTACCTTGTTTATAAATAGTTATGGTACCATCTTCAAGTTCTGAAATCAACTCCAGTTTATATGGATCATCTTTCTCAGTAAACATTCTTATGGCATCGGCTTTTGAAATTTCACTCCTGACAATATCAGCTTTTGTTCTTGCAAGTTCAAGCATTTTTTGCTCAATACCCGACAATTCCTTATCTGTCAATAATTTGCCTTCCGGAATATCAACATCGTAATAAAATCCGTTATCAATCGTAGGCCCTATTCCAAATTTGGTGCCCGGATAGAAAAATTCGATAGCCTCGGCCAGAATGTGAGCAGACGAATGCCAGAAAGTTTCGCGTCCCTGCAGATCCTCCCACAAGTGAAGTTTAATTGAAGCATCAGTGGCAATGGGGCGTGTAAGATCCCTTACTTCGCCGCTGACCGAGATTGATAGCACATCTTTTGCAAGCCGGTTGCTTATCGCTTCTGCAATTTCAAGACCTGTAATTCCCTCGTCAAATTCTCTAACAGAGTTATCAGGCAGAGTAATGTTTATCATTTGATATTTTTTTGAAGGTGCAAAATTAGTTATTTTTTTAATATTTTTGAGGCCTCAAACAGATTTTATACTCATATTATGCGCAGGATTATTTCAGTTTTGTTTTTAATTTCAGCTTTTTATGCCACTCTTACGGCCCAGCAAATCACTCTTGAAGATTTATTTTTAACCAGAAACTTTGAGCAATCTAAAGTTGACGGATTGGCTTCGGCCAATGATGGTTTGAATTTTACATCTCTCGAAAACGGTGGCCAGCAAATCGTGAAGTATAGCTATAAAACCGGCAATATGGTAAATATAGTTCTCGACCTTAAAACCCTTAAAAACGATTCACTTCAGTCAGTTCATGAATATTCTTTTAGCAGTGACGAGTCGAAGGTGTTGCTTATGACCAACCGTGTGCCTCTCTACCGCAGGTCTTTTACCGCCATATATTTTGTTTATAATTTTATAACTAAGGAACTAATAAGAGTTTCAAAGGGGAGGCAACAAGTAGCGACTTTTTCACCTGACGGCGAAAGGGTAGCCTTTGTCCGAAATAATAATCTTTTTATAAAAAGTCTGAGATTTGGTACGGAACGTCAGGTAACAAATGATGGCGAGTTCAATAAAATTATTAATGGAATCCCTGACTGGGTTTATGAGGAGGAGTTTGGATTCAGGCAGGCATACGAATGGTCTCCCGATAGCAAACAACTTGCTTATATTAAATTTAACGAAGAGGAAGTTCCTACTTTTGGAATCCCGATTTATAAAGGGTTGAAACCTGAACATAAGGCAAACAGCGTTTATCCGGGGGAATACAGGTACAAATATCCCAAGGCGGGCGAGAAGAATTCAATAGTAAGTGTCTGGGTATATGATATTAAATCAGGGCAAAACATCAGAATGGACACAGGTTCTGAAACTGATATTTATCTGTCGCGTATCCGCTGGGGTTACAGCGGGAAAAATCTGGGAATAATGAAATTAAACAGATTACAAAACAAGCTGGAACTTCTGTTTGCCAACTCATTTACCGGCGACACACGCTTAATCTTTACTGAAAGAAACAAAAGGTACATCGAGACAGATTTTCTCGACAATTTTCAATTTCTACCGGATGATAAAAGCTTTGTCATTTTAAGCGAACAGGATGGGTACAAACATCTTTATCTGTTTGATACCGGAGGGGTAAAGATCCGGCAGCTCACAAAAGGGAAATTCGATGTGCTTAAGTTCTATGGAATGGATCAGGCCAGCAAAATGTTTTATTATCAGGCAGCAGAAGTATCTGCTTTGCAACGTGAAGTTTATGGTGTAAGCATCGATTTGAAGAAAAAAATCCTCCTCTCCGCCAATAAAGGGACAAATGATGCCAGCTTTAGCAGTGGATTCAAATATTTCATGAACAATTATTCAAACTTAAAAACTCCTCTTTTAGTTACAATTCATGATATCTCTGGAAAACAGATCAGGGTACTGAAAGAGAACAACGAATTGAAAGCGGTTATTTCAGATAGAAAAATTCCACAAAAAGAGTTTTTCTCATTTAAAAATTCGGGGGGAACTGAACTGAACGGATGGATGATTAAACCGGCTGATTTCAACCCAAACTCAAAATATCCTGTTGTTATGACCCAATATAGCGGTCCAAATTCGCAGAGGGTTCTCGACGAATTTAAAATTGGGTGGGAAAATTATCTGGCAGTAAAAGGATACCTGGTAGTATGTGTTGATCCGAGAGGAACAGGGGCCCGAGGGGAAGATTTCAGAAAATGTACTTACGGCCAGCTTGGAAATCTTGAGTCGGACGACCAGATCGATGCAGCCAGGTACCTGGGTGGCCTTCAATTTGTGAATAACAAAAATATTGCCATCTGGGGGTGGAGTTACGGAGGGTTTATGTCAGCCATGTGCCTTGCCAAAGGTGGCGATGTATTTAAAGCGGGTATTGCTGTGGCTCCTGTTACGAGCCACCGGTTCTATGATACAATATTCAGCGAACGGTATATGGGATTACCGGGCCAGAATCCTGAAGGGTACGACGCAAATTCACCAATCACACTTGCAGCGGGTATTAAAGGAAAATTACTTCTCGTTCACGGTACAGCAGATGATAATGTCCATTATCAAAACTCGCTCGAATTCGCTGAAGCGATGGTTCAGGCCGGAGTTCAATTCGAGATGATGTCATATCTTAACCGGAACCATAACATAAGAGGAGGTAATACGACAATACACCTTTATACTATGTTTGATAACTTTCTGAAAGAGAATCTGAAATAGGCGGCTCCTTTAACGAACCGTGTGAGCATAAAAACAGCCGCAGGCAACTGCAATTAGAAATATTCTGCTTACTGTCCGGCCCAGGACTCGCTATAGATAGATTACTATTACAATGGCCTTTCCATGGTGTACCGGTGTATGAAGTGCTGACTGCCGGCTGCCAGCTGCAAGTTGCCAGTGGACAGGTGCTATATTGAAATTTTAATTGATCAGAATTTAATCGCACAAATATTAGGTAAAAAACATTTAAACCATTTGCTGAATCTTAAATTCACCCTATATTTGCAACACTTTTTTCATGCCCAGATGGTGAAATTGGTAGACACGCTAGTTTCAGGGACTAGTGACCGCAAGGTTGTGCAAGTTCGAGTCTTGTTCTGGGCACCACAACAACACAAAACCCACTGATATTCAGTGGGTTTTGATATTTTCAGGGAAAGAATAGGGAAAGATTCGTGTTATAGAAGAAAAATTAAAAGCACGCGTAAAAAAGCATCTTTATCCATTCCGGCGAAAAATCTCACACCAAAAATCACCCTGTTAATTTGTAAGCATTCGGCCTGGTACATATTGCGTTTAGTATGACAGCCCCCTACCTTTGTTCAAAAAGCAAAGATGAAAGTTAGAAGAACATTGACAGAAGCTGCCTCCATGATGGAACATCGTCAATCAAGCGGACTGAGTGTGCAGGCCTTTTGTGAAGCAGTGAATATTACTCCGGCAACCTATTACTATTGGCACAAACGTCTTCGAGCGAATGAAAATGCAGAAACTCCAATGTTGGTTCCTGTAAGTTTCAGAAAAGCAGGACAGTGGCCTGGAACAACCATCGGGAACATCGAATTGACCTATCCCAATGGTGTACGACTCTCTCTTTCTGGTAGCTGCGGTCTAAACCGGATACGGGAACTGATTCTGATCATGTAAGGTATGTTTTCTTTATCAGATAATTTGCAGTATTATTTTTGTACCGGTTCCACGGACATGAGAAAAGGTTTCGATACGCTTTGTGGTGTTGTTCGTTCACAGATGGGGCGCAATCCGTTGAGCGGGGAGGTTTTCATCTTCTTAAACCGTCACCGAAGCACAGTTAAGCTTCTTCACTGGGAACGGGGTGGCCTGGTCCTTTACCATAAACGATTGGAGTCGGGCTGTTTTGAACGACCCCTTTACGATGAAAAACAAAACTCCTTCCAAATGAAATGGTCGGAACTGGTTATGATGGTCGAAGGGCTGTCGATGAAAAATGTCGTACAAAGAAAGCGTTTTGATGACCCATCTTTAGGGAACAGTACGATGAAAAGGGGTGCTGTAAACAGTACACTTTTCTAAATGGCCGGCTGCTTTTTTTAATGAAAAAAAGACTAAAAAAAGTGTTCTTTTTTGATTAAAATATTTGGCTAATTCATTGGTTTTATGTATCTTCACATCATGAAAACAAGGCAATTGGCACCAAAACACGAGACTATAGAGCAGCAAAACGAGCGGCTAAAAGGAGAAATCCTCGAGCGTGATGCCGTCATCGAAAAGCTCTCTAACGAGCTGATAGCCCTTCGGCGCAGGCTGTTTGGCCGCAGCAGCGAACGCTTCCTTCCGGAAGATCCCAATCAGCTTTCTCTTGCCTTTGAAGGAGTGGAAAGCCTCCCTGAAGAACAGGAGATTGAACCCGAAAAGATAGAAGTCAGCTATACCCGTAATAAAGAGAATAAGAAGCAAGCCGTACGTAATGCAATCCCCGACTCCATCCGCCGTGAGGAAGTTGTCATTGAACCGGAAAATATCCCGGATGGTGCTGTAAGGATAGGGGAAGAGGTTACAGAGAAACTCGCATATATCCCTGGTGAAGTATATGTACAACGCACAGTTCGCCCCAAATATG
>Ga0247842_10001448_pt1 | contig 39664 bp, 45 predicted proteins | sample LaCruzMarch2015__3_FD_192411 | JGI IMG/M metagenome (GOLD analysis project Ga0247842, IMG submission 192411) | Freshwater microbial communities from meromictic Lake La Cruz, Castile-La Mancha, Spain - LaCruzMarch2015_19m | ecosystem: Environmental > Aquatic > Freshwater > Lake | place: Spain...
ACGGGAAAGTCCAGGCCGGTCTTTTCGGCGTAAAGCATAGGCATGCCTTCCATCCAGACTTTGTCCACGAACCTGGAGTTGACCAGGGTGCCGTCCATGTCCAGGGATATGACGCGAATCATCTAATTCTCCGGTTGAAGAGAAATGAGTCCCTCTATGGGTTATTATTCTTTTTGGGCCAAAATGATAATTAATCGAATCTGATTTTTTTACGACTGCCGTTAAGTTTATATTCGTCATATGTCGTAGTACGTCGCATGCCGTAAATCGGGGTGGAGAATAGGAGTGTGGAGAGTGGAGCTAATTTGCCTCAGTTATTTGACATCGGTTGCCTTCTACATTTACCGAAGAAAAAGGAGAGTGATTTCATGAAACGGAATAACAAGTTAGTGAAAGCCGGGTTCGTTATTGTGTTGATGGCCCTGGCCATGCTGTGCGTTTCTGCTGTCGCACAGGAGAACACCACGGACTACTGGGTAACTAAGGCCAATGATCTCAGGCTGAACGGCTCAACCGATGAGGCCATCTCGGCATACGACCGGGCCCTGCAGATCGATCCCGCAAACGATACTGTCTGGACCTACAAAGCCCTGGAGCTTGCCTTCTCTGGGAGAGATGAGGAGTCCCTCCAGGCTTCTGAAAAGGCGCTTGCCATTTTGGATGAAAAATTGAAGTCAAATCCTCAGGATGCCAAGGCCTGGATGAAGAAAGGCCGGGCTTTGAGCAGCTTGGGCCGGCAGAATGAATCCAACCAGGCCCACGAGATGGCGGTGAAGATCTTCAACCAGAGCATCCAGGAGAATCCCAGGAACGTCAGCCTATGGAGGAACATGGCTGAGGCGCTCATGAATCTGGGCCGGTGGGAAGAGGGCTTGCAGGCTCTGAACAAGATAACGGAGATTGATCCCAAGAACCTGGACGCCTGGGAGAGAAAAGGCGAGTTTCTTACCTTGATGAGCCGGACCAACGAGTCTCTGCAAGCCTTGGACAGGTCTTTAGAGCTGATACCGCAAAGCGACACCAAAGAGCGATCACTGGTCTGGATGGCCAAGGCCCAATCTCTTTCCTATGTGGACAGAAAGGAAGAGTGCCTGGCGGCTCTGGACAGGGTAACGGAGCTGGACCCGAGCTTTGTTGTGGCCTGGCGAACCAAGGGATATCTTCTGGCCGATCTGGGCCGGCAGAATGAATCTCTGGCCGCCTACGAAGAGGCCATCAAGATCGATTCCGCTGATGCTCTGACCTGGAGCGAAAAGGGCTCGCAGCTCTTGCAAATGAAGAGATATAGCGAATCCCTGGCCGCCTTCGAGCGCGTCATGGAGCTGACGCCAGAGAGCTGTAGCAAAGTGCGGGCCCAAATCTGGATTTCTAAGGGAGAGGCCCTGAACAAGATGGGCCGGCAGGCGGAAGCCTTGGCCGCCTTCCAGAAATCAGTTAATGCATCTGAAAAGGCACTCTTGAACAACGCCAACGACACGAGCGTCCTGGAGCTGAAAGGCCGGGCGCTTCTCAAGCTGGGCAAGTACGACGAGGCCATAAAGGCGTTTGAGCAGGCCATCGAGACTGCTATGCCCGGCTCATTCCATGCGCCGACTGCCTGGATAGGCAAGGGCGACGCCCTGCGGGCACAGGGACACGACCAGGAGGCTTTAGAGGCCTACAACCAGGCCATCCTTCTAAGTCCCATCTATTCTGATGCCTGGGCAGGCAGGGGCGAGGCCCAGAAAGCCCAGGGTCTGGTCACCGAGGCCAGCGCGTCGTTCTACGTGGCCAGGATGCTGGAATACGAGGGGTGAAGCTTGCTAATTTTTTTAAGGAATACAAAAGGAGAGTGGATTACTTGAAAAGAAGGAACGCATGGAATAATGCAAAAGAATCCAATGGGCCATCAAAAATAGTAGCAGGAGCGAAATTTGTTCTTGCTCTTCTGGTTCTGACAACCCTTTGCACTTGTGCCCTGGCACAGGAAAATACTACAGATTACTGGATGAACAAAGCAGAAGAGCTAACGCATAACGGCTCCATCGAGGAGGCCATCTCAGCCTATGATGAAGCCCTGAAGATAGAGCCCGAAAATACAACCATTCTGACGCGCAAGGCATCAGACCTCAATGTTGTAGGCAAGGCGAACGAGTCCCTGGAGATCTATCAGAAGGCGCTCGCCCTTCTGGACGTGGAGCTGAAGAAGGACCCCAATGATGCCGAGGCCTGGCAGAAGCAGGCCGGCGTTCTTCGCACTATGAACCGACAGGAAGAATCCAACCAGGCTTACGAGAAGGCGCTGGAGGCCTTTAACAAGCGGACAGATAAAGACCCTAAAGACCTTGATGCATGGCTCAAGAAGGCCAGCGTGCTGAACATCCTGGGCCGGTGGGATGAGGCGCAAGCGGCTTACGATAAAGCAACAGAAATCAGCCCGCAGAACTACGAGGCCTGGTGGCAGAAAGGGCAGTTCCTGAGCTACACTGGCGACATCAACGAATCCATGGAAGCATACGATCGGGCCATTGAGCTGATACCGATTAATGACACCGCGCTTCTGACAGTGGCCTTGATGGACAAGAGCGAGGAGCTGGCGGCAGCAGGCCGATGGGAAGATGCCCTGGCGGCCCAGGAAAAGGCCCTGGAACTTGATCCCAAAAATCGTGTAGGATGGACCTTTAAGGCTTTCATCCTGAAAAGCCTTGGCAGGGACAACGAGACCTTAGCAGCTTTTGATGATGCCATTGAGCAAAATCCCGAAGATGTTACCACCTGGCAGTACAAGGCTGGCCAGCTCCTGGAGATGAAAAGGTATAATGAGTCCCTTGAGGCTTACGACCGGATCATCAACCTGACAGGAGAAAACGACACTTCAGGCCTTGCCCAGGCCTACTTGAGCAAGGGAATGGCTCTGAACAAGACGGGAAAGCAGAAGGAGGCCAAAGAGGCGCTAGAAAATTCCCTGGAGCTGTTCAATGCTGCCATCGGCAAGAATCCTGGCGATTTCAGCCTCTTGGAATCGAAGGGAAGGGCTCTTTTCAATATGGGAAGGTACCAGGAGACCATAGAGGTTTACGACCAGATTCTAAAGATCGCTCCAAGCATTGAGCCCTATTTGACCCAGACATCCACGCAAGTTGGCAAGGGCGACGCTCTGCGGGCCTTAGGCAGGAATGAGGAAGCCCTGGATGCCTATAACAAGGCCATCGAGACCGGCCCCAACTGGGAACTTGCCTGGCAGGGAAGAGGAGAGGCTCAAAAAGCAATGGGCCAGGCCACCAATGCCAGCATGTCGTTTTTGGTGGCGGATAAGCTGGGGTATCAGGGATGAAGCCCTGCGCATCTTTTTGTGAGGTTAAAGGAGGTTTGTAAATGAAAGCAAGATTTGCCGTTGCATTGTTAGCGGTAGCTATGCTCTGTGTCTCTGCGTTGGCACAAGAGAACACTGCAGGCTACTGGATTAATAAAGGCAATGATCTGGTCGAAAGCGGGTCCTTTGAAGAAGCTCTAACGGATTACAACAAAGCCATTCAGATAGATCCTGAGAACCTTGATGCATGGAATCGCAAAGCTGAGATTCTCTATTCATTGGATCTGCAGGCTTATAGAAAAGTCCTGAACCTTAGCGAGATGAGGTTGGAAAAGAATCCCCAGGACGCCAGGGCATGGCAGGCTCAATCAGTTGCGCTGGCCAGTCTGGGAAGGCAGGAGGAGGCCAAACAGTCCTTAAAGAAAGCCCTTGAGATCTATGACCAGGAGATACGAGAGAATCCAGAGAATGACACTGCTTGGTTTTATAAGGCGGAGCTGACGGACAATAGGACCGAGGCCCTTATGGCCTACGATAAAGTGATCGAGCTGAACGGTTCTATGAAGATCTATGCTTTGCTCACCAAGGGCAATATTCTCTTGAATCTTGGGAAATCTGACGAGGCCATTGCAGCCGTCTACAAAGCCATTCAATTGGACCCAACGAATTTCCAGGCATGGGAAGAGATGGCCCTTGATTACTATGTCCTTGGGAAATACAACGAGTCTCTGACTGCCTATGAGAAGCTGACCGAGATCAAGCCCGAGAATGCTCTTGTCTGGAAGGGCAAAGGCGATGCTCTCAAGACGTTGGGCCGTCAGGCGGAGGCGGATGCTGCCTTCGCTAAAGCCAAGGAGCTGGGGTATCAGGGATGATGCCCGCCAATTTTTTTGGATCTTAAATGAAAGCAAATGGAGAGTGGGTAAATTGAAAAGAAGGAACGCCTGGAATACAGCAAAAGAAGCCGAGGGGCCGTCAAAAAAAGTAGTAGGATCAAAATATATTCTTGCTCTGCTGGCTCTGGCAACGCTGTGCGTCTGCGCTGCAGCCCAGGAGGAGACAGCAGATGAATTGTATAAAAAAGGGCGGGATCTGGATAGAAATGGATCCTACGAAGAGGCCGTTAAGGCATACGACAGGGCCATAGAGATTGAACCGAGCAATGCCACGTTCTATGTTTCCAAAGTGCCCGGCCTCAACCTGCTGGCCATCCTCACCAACAGCCAAAGCAAATTCAACGAATCTCTGCAGGCCATCGACAAGGCGCTTGAGATAGATCCGAAAAATCCCAGAGCATGGGAGCTGAAAGGCAATGCTTTATCTCAAATGAAGAGATACAACGAGTCTCTTGAAGCTTACGACAGAGGCATTCAACACATTGGACTCTACAAAGGCGAGCTTAACCAGACCGAAGAGCTATCAGGCTTATGGCTGGGCAAGGGCGCAGCCCTCAGCCTTTGGGCCGGTTCGATAAATGATGAGGGCCTTTATGAGGATGCCATCAAGGCTTTTGATAAGGCTATTGAGCTGGACCCCCAGCAGATGAGGGGCCGGCTGGTCAAAGCCAATGCATTGCTGAATCTGGGCAAATATAACGAGTCCTTGAATATTTTGGATGAAGCTATCGAGGCCGCTTCGCAGAACTCCGAAAAGGCCCAGATCTGGTTTGAAAAGGCTCATCTTTTTGCGGAACAGGGCAACTACAATGAGACTACTGAAGCCTTAGAAAAGGTCTTTGAGCTGGCCCCGCAAGATATTGATCTCAGGATTAACGGAGGCATCCTGCTATCTGCAGTCCTGGGCAGAAACGATGGTGCCCTCAAATATTACGAAAGTGCCATCCAGATCGATCCCGATAACAAATTGGCCTGGATCAACAAAGCCAACGCCCTCGTAAGTTTAAACCGGACAGGCGAAGCCACTGGAGCCTACCAAGAAGCCCTGAATATCACCAACGAAAATCTGGAGGACGATCCTGAAAACTCGGACATATGGGCAGAGAAGGGCTTGCTGCTGCACAACGTGGGCAACTCTGAAGAGGCAGTCAAAGCATTTGCCAATGCCACCCGTATCGATCCCAGGGATGAAATCTCCTGGAAAATGATGGGTGTCCTCCTTGCCAGCGAGCTGCACAGGTACGATGAGGCTGCTTTGGCGTTTGACAGAGCCCTGCAAGCAAATCCCGAAGATGGTCAGGTGTGGACCCTAAAAGCTGATGCCCTGAAGGCCCTGGGCAAGAGCGCCGAGGCAAAGGCAGCCTATGCCCGAGCCAAGGAGCAGGGATATGAAGGCTAACCATTCATTTTTTTGAAGCTCCAAATGCAGATTCGTTGGAGTCCGAAAAATGCTTGTATCTCCTGCTCGTCTTAAAAGCCATGCGCAATTTCGTTATCGTCGGTCACAAAGCCACCACCGCCCCCAACTTCTCCTTGGAAGACATCCCCGGCACCTCCGGCCGCCTGGATATTCTCTGTCGCGCCGTCACGGCTGCCTTCGTCATCTCGCACGGCATTCGAAAGGACGTCTGCGTCTACCTGGTGCTGCTGGGCGGAGAGATTCCCAAGACCATTCAGCTTCGCGGCGAGACGCTGCGCCACCTCAATCCAGATGAGCGCACCACGGCCGCTCTGCTCAAGAAAGCCCTGGCCGTGCCGGCCACGCCGGAGTGGGCCATGTCCACGTCAGGAATCTTCGTTCGCACCGGCAACCTGACGGAGCTGCTGGCCGATCTCAAGGATGTGAAATTGATCTACCTGCGCGAGGACGGCGCGGATATTCGCGGCCTAGATGCGCTGGGCGAGGCCAGCAGCCTTTCCGGTGAAGCGGCCTTCATACTGGGAGACCACACCGGCATGACGCCGGAAGAGGAGGTTCTGATCGAGCAGGCCGGGTCCAGGGTGGTCTCCCTGGGAGCGACCAGCCTGCATGCCGACCATTGCATCGTACTCATAAACTGGTTCCTGGACACCAACGTATTTATGCCGGGATGATGATAATATATGACTGAATGAAAATGGAGCTAAGATATGTCTGAATCAAAGAGTCCAATAATCGCCGTGATATTGAACCTTCTCATCGCTGGACTGGGCCACGTTTATTTGGGGTACACCAAGCGAGGAATAGTTCTGTTCTTATTGACCGTCCTGATTGCAGTCATCAGCTCGGGATTGGGCTGGATCGTGGGCGTAATCCTCTGTTCATACGATGCCTGGCAGCTTGCCAAGAATAGACCTGCACCCTTCGACTTCCTGGCGAAATATGTCGGCGAATAAGAGATCGCTTAGTTACGTAAAGCATTGCAGTTATAAGCCTTGAAGGGCAAGTTGAAGTAGAATGAGAAAGGCAGACGCAAAAGAGCCATCACAGCCACTCGCCGAGGTATTTGGCCATCTTGTGAAGGATCAAACCAGCAAAGCGAATCGATATCGATCCCTTCGCCTTTGTCCTTTTAATAACAAAGTTCCCAACTGCACCAAAGACAAAGCAAAGAATCCTCTTGGCGTATGCAGCATTTATTATTACGACAAGCCGGTCATCACCTGTCCCATAAGGTTTCGTGAAGAATGGATAATCACCGGAGACGCTGCATCATTTTTCTTTGGAAAGGAAGCGACGTGGAGTTCCTTGACTGAGGTCAGGCTAAATGATGCCAACGGCAAAACCGCAGGGAATATCGATGTTGTCCTTGTCGCTTATGACGAATGTGGAAAGGTTTACGACTTCGGCGCTCTTGAGATCCAAGCAGTCTACATTTCCGGAAATGTTCGCGATCCCTTTGAGTGTTATATGAAAGATCCAACCGGCAACTCATCCATGGATTGGTCCCGCCAGCCCAATTATCCCAGACCGGACTTCTTTTCTTCATTATGCGAACGACTGGTTCCACAGCTTCTTTTTAAAAGCAGTATCATTCATAGCTGGAAAAAGAAAACCGCGGTGGCTCTGAGCAAGGATTTCTTTGATACCTTACCGCCATTGAAACGCATAAGCAAAGACGAGGCGGATATATCATGGCTGGTCTATGATCTGCAGATCGTCGATCATTGCGGCCAGGAGAGGTATGTTCTCGAAATGGTCGAAGAAGTTTATACGCAATTTGAGGCTTCAATGCAATCGATTACTACTCCCTCGCCCGGCAAAATTGAAGATTTCATAAAAATCCTTCAAGATAAGCTCGATGAGGATCTTGAAACGGCTCCGGTCAACGGTACAATCGAAATGGTTTTTTGATCAATTGCAAGCTCTAATAAACCAGAAGTGTGAACGCAAGATATGAAGAGTCATTATGAGTGAAGACAATTTTGAGAATCTAGAGAATCCCCAAGACAACATCCTTGACACGGCCCGAAAGATCATCAGCTTCGGCCCCATCTGCGACAATTGCCTGGGCCGCCAGTTCGCCATGCTCTCCACCGGCCTTACCAATGCCGAGCGTGGGCGCTCCCTCAAGACGGCCCTGGCCATGCAGGCCGCCGTCGATGACGACCGCGCCCTGCAAGAAGATCTGGCGCCTTCCTTCCGATCGGCGCGCCTCAAACTGGGCCGCAAAGACGAGGAGGATGCCCGTTGCACGGTCTGCCTGGGCGAGATGGCCCCCGCAAATCTGGACGCCTGGGCGGACAAAGCGGCCGTGGCACTCGCGGGCCGGGAGATAGAGACCCTGGTGGTGGGGACAAGGATGTCCGGCCTTCTCTCCGAGAACGAGGAGCTCTTGCAGGCGGACGGCGGCTCCACCCACGCCGAACCCTTCAAGTCGGAGCTGAATCGCGAAGTGGGAAAAAGGCTTTCCATCCAGACAGGGAAGACGGTTGATTTGAAGAACCCGGATGTGGTAGTTCACCTCAATTTGGAAAAAGGCGAGGTGGAGTTGCAAATCGCATCCCTCTTCATTCGCGGGCGCTACAAAAAGCTCGTGCGCGGCATTCCCCAGACACGCTGGCCCTGTCGCGAGTGTCGCGGTCGCGGCTGCCCGCGTTGCGAAGGCACGGGCAAAATGTACCCGGAGTCAGTGGATGAGCTGATCCGCCCGGCAGTGATGGCGGCAGCCGCAGCCGAAGACACCGTTTTTCACGGAGCCGGTCGCGAGGACATCGACGCTCGCATGATGGGAACCGGTCGTCCCTTCATTGTCGAGGCGGTGCGCCCCCTCATCAGGACAATCGATCTGGCCTTACTGGAGGCAGAGATCAACCGCCATGCTGCAGGCAAAGTAGAGGTCCTGGGCCTCGCCGGAGCCAATTCCGCAATGATCGAGAAGCTCAAAGAGGCCACATTTGAGAAGACTTACTCCGCCCTGGTTAGGCTTGGTGCCGAGGTTTCAGAAGAAAAGCTTAAATCCGTCCTGAAAGAATTGGAAGGGCCGATCGATCAGCGTACGCCAAATCGCGTGTCTCACCGAAGGGCAGATAAAGTAAGGGTGAGAAAAGTTCATAGCGCTGATCTACTAGAGGTTACGGGCAACTTGGCCCGCATAAATATAAGAGGCGACAGCGGTCTGTATATCAAGGAGTTGATCTCCGGAGACGGAGGCAGAACCCGCCCGAACCTCGCCGAAATCCTTAGAGTCGATGCAATCGTCGAAGAATTAGATGTAATAGATGTAGGTGGAGAATCAGATGGCACATCATCACGGAATGCGGAAGAAGTCAAGAGACAAGCTGAGCAGGACAGTCAGGGCTAGGGGCATATCCCCGGTAGTCAGGGCGATTCAGGAGTTCGAGACGGGCGCAATGGTCCATGTTATCATCGATCCGAGCATACACAAGGGTATGCCTCACCCCAGGTTCCACGGAAAGACGGGCGAGGTTATAGGAAAGAGAGGTAGAGCCTTTGTCCTGAAGGTCACAGATGGCAACGCCACCAAGACCTTGATCACATTACCAGAACATCTGACGGCACAAAAATAGATGATTGTCAAAAGCGTATTGCAGGAGGACATCCTGACCATGGCGGAGGTCAGGGAGATCCTAGACCAGATCCGGCAAAAGCGTGCCGATGAAGAGGAACTGGGTTACGAATTACGCCGGGCCATCAGACATGCGGATCTCTTTAGCAAGGGAACTGCAGAAGAAAGCCTGGCAATGGTAGCTGAGCTCATGAAGCTGGAAAAGATGAACAAGGGAATTGCCGTAAAGATCGCCGATGTCAGGCCAGTCACGAAGGATGAGCTGAGGGCGATTTATGCCAAGGAACGGTTCACTTTAAGCGAAGAAGAGCTCAACAATATTTTAGAGATCGTATTCAGGGGGTAAAGGCACATGCCTGAGGGGAGACCGCCGAAGAGAGAAGAGGTAGCTAGGATTCTCGATTACCTCCCCTATGGACGTACTCCTGACTCCAGGAGCTACCAAAAGCAACCTCTTGTCCAGGCCGTGGGGGAAGCCAACTTTGTCCTCATGGAGATGACACCCAAGGAGGGCGTGGTTCCTACCGCCGGAACTCGAGTTTACATAGGCGGCGGCAGTCGTGATGTCATAGATCACGTCAACCGCAGAATCGACTATGCGGAGCTATCCAACAACGCCAAGCTTGAGATCACTTACCAGATTGTGAGCATAGTTCTGGAAAATGAGCCCAGGTTCATTCGCTACTTCAACGAGGCCGGACCCATCACCACGCGCATGCACGCCTTAGAGCTGCTGCCGGGAATCGGCAAAAAGCTGATGTGGGCGGTGCTCAATGAGCGCAAGAAGGGGCTTTTCAAGAGCTTTGTCGATCTGACGGAGAGGGTAAAGGGGCTGCACAATCCCGAGAAGATCATCTACAAGCGCGTCGAGGACGAGCTGATGGATGACAGGATCAAATACCGCGTTTTTACAACAGTGCCCCGCATAAGATGAAGCTGGGGCAGCATTTTTTCATGGATCGCGCTGCCATATCGCGCATGGCGAGCTATGCCGACCTGGGGCCACAGGACAGGGTGCTGGAGATTGGACCGGGGTCTGGAAATCTCACCGAGGTGCTGGCCTCTCGAGCCGGCCATGTTTTTGCGGTGGAGATAGATCCCGATCTGGCCGCGCAGCTTTCCGGCCGCTTTTCTAACGTTCAGGTGATAATGGGCGATGCACTGAAGGTACAGCTTCCCCATTATAATAAGATCGTCTCCAACCTTCCCTATCAGATCTCGTCTAAGATCACCTACCGTTTGCTCTCCCAGCCCTTTGAGACGGCCGTTTTAATGTACCAGTGGGAGTTTGCAGAGCGAATGGCGGCCAGGGTGGGAAGCGAGGAGTACGGTCGTCTGGCCATGGTGGTGGGCTTCTTCTGCCAGATCGAGATTTTAGAGAAGGTCTCCAAGATGGCCTTCCGACCCGTGCCCCAGGTTGACTCGGCCATTGTGCGGCTCTTGCCCAGAACGAATCGTGCTGATGCAGAGCCGGCGGATTTTATGAAGCTGGTGGAAGGGCTCTTCAACAACAGACGAAAAAAAGTAAAGAAAGGCCTGGCGGCCCTGGGAGCCGGCCCGCGGGCAATGGCTGAGCTGGACGGCGACCTTTTGGAGAGAAGGCCGGAGGATCTGACGCCGGATGAGGCAGCGAGCCTGGTCGGGGCCATATCGAAAAAATCCGGTTCAGGGACACTGAAATAATTGTCGCGGACCGCTGACAAATTCGAACCACAGAGGCTCAGAGGCACAGAGAGCCAAAAAAAGTCTCAAAAACAAGCATTGAAATAAATCCATGCCATTAGAAGGTTGATCTCTCGTGTCTGATCCTAAGACAGGCAAGAATATACTACTATTAGGATTGGTGAGCCTGCTAAACGACATCAGCAGCGAGATCATTCAGCCAATTCTCCCGCTCTTTGTCGCCTCTTTAGGGGGCGGCAGCCTGGCCGTGGGCCTCATCGGCGGCATAAGCGACGGCCTGCCAAGCCTCTTCAAGGTCCTGGCGGGATACTGGTCCGACCGGCTGGGCAAGAGAAAGCCTCTGGTGGTGGCGGGCTATGCCCTTTCCGCGGCAGGCAAGCTCTTCTTGCCCGCGGCCACGACCTGGCAGCAGGTCTTCCTGCTCAAGACCCTGGAGAGAAGCGGCAAGGGTGTGCGCTCTGCGCCCAGGGATGCAATGATCTCCGAGTCGGCCCAGGAGGGCCGGCGGGGAAGGGGCTTTGGGCTGCATAGAGCCATGGACTCTACGGGCGCGGTTATCGGCTCGATCTTGGCCTATCTTCTCTGGCAGGGGGGCATGAGCTACAACTCCATATTCATGGTGGCGGGGGTACTGTCCGTGCTGGCTCTGCTTCCTTTCTACCGTGTAAAAGAGAGCTTTCGGGCTCCGAGCTGCACGGTCATACTGAAGCTCTCCGATCTTTCGCCGGAGCTACGCCGCTTCCTTTTCATTGCCGGTCTTTTCGCTTTAGGCAACTTCAGCTACATGTTCTTCATCCTGCGCGCCCAGGGGCTCTTTTCCGGGGCAGAGGCGGTGGCCGCGCCTCTTCTGCTTTATGCGCTCTTCAACTTGGTCTACGCCCTGCTGGCGCTACCAGTTGGTATCTGGTCGGACCGGGTGGGCCGGAGACGGGTCCTGGCCCTGGGATACGCCCTTTTTGCCCTGACTGCCCTGGGATTTGCCGTAGTCACCAATTTAGCGGGTTTGATCGCTCTCTTTGCCCTCTACGGACTGGTCTACGCACTGGTGGACGGCTCGGAGAGGGCTTATGTATCCGATCTGAGCCCCGCCATTCTTCGCGGCAGTTCACTGGGTCTTTATTACGGAGCTATTGGTGTGGCTGCCATTTTTTCCAGCCTGGTGGCGGGAGCCCTCTGGGCCTGGTGGGGGGCAGAGGCGACATTCATCTTTGGGGCGGGAGCGGCGGCACTGGCGGCGGTGGGATTGCTGGGGATGAGGAAAAGATGTTAAGTTTTGAAATAATTAAATCCAATAATAATGATAAACATAGATCTGATCAAGCTAGGTCCGGCTTAAATAATCTCCTACAAGTGCATTTGTCATTACTTTGCCACAATGTGGTTTAGTTAAACTTGCGATTATCCGACGAGGAACGTTGTCAGAATACTTATTTTCAGGAATTGAAAAATTTAAGGTTTTTGCAGGAATCTTCTGATTTTCATAAAAAATATTCATTCGACTCTCATTAGCATTATAGTCTATTAAATTATTTACTATTGAGTTTCGTTCATAAGGGGATTCTTTAAAATTTGATGGGTCATTGCTTAACAAAATATAATAAGTCTGCAATATCTTACTTTCATCCGTATTAGCAATGCTGCATGATGTTATAAATTTATTTATATTATGATTATATTCGGAAGATATAATGTCATCGACATCTTCATCAGAGGATTCAATACTAGATATGTGACTGATATATTCTATGTCTCCTAAAGAAAACTCTTTTGAAATTAATGCTTGAAGGAATTTACAAACTTGTTCATTCTTATTATATACTTCAGCTAATATCCTAGATATCTCTATATGGCCCCATTCCAAATCCAAAGGAAGACGAGATGAAACTGTAATCTTACATTTTTTCCCTTGCATTCCATTACATACATATATTCTTAATCTTAAAGATTCAATACTAGTAGTACTTAAAGGGATTTCTTTAAAATCCCCTAGCGCTAAACGCTCGTTGCCAGTGGTTCCATCGAAAACATAATCTATGTCCGCATTTATGTTTTCATGAGTTAATTTTAATAAATCATAAAGCATATTAGTAGCATCTTTTTGCTTTAAACTCTCTACTAATTGTTCACCAACATCATAGATAGTAGGATTAGGGGTAAACCCATTTTCCGTCCAGAGGATAGTTGTAATAAATGCGTGGCTAAATGACATCGCTTGTGTCATTAACTATACCCCTTTTGTTAATAAAGGTTTTTCAATATTGTAATCTCGAATTAATATACATTTAGGTCCAAACGCAAAATTTGATATAGCATGTGCGTTTTCCAAGACAATTAATGACTCTAGACATAATTTACTTCTAAGGAGGATCTCTAAATTCAATGCCCTAATAATATTATCCATCATATACAGAGCAAATGAAGCTAGGACACTATTTACGCACTTGCTTGGGGACTCGCAAGACCATCTACAATCAATGCTAACTCTCATTCCTGATAAGGAACGATTTTCCATGCAAATCCTCCTAAACTTAGTCCTTAACAGCAATTGTTTAATTGAAGTGATACTTAAGGTTGTTGATAGTAGTTCTGCCAAGTCCCCGGTACTTTGTTACAGCTAAATCTGATGAAAAACCTCAGTAGCTAATAAGCATTAAATAGCTATAATATTTGATATATGATTAATACAACGGGAGTGCAGAGGGTCACGAATTCCCCATCCTTTCGGTTGGGGATGAAGTGGACCCTCGCCCGGATTTCATGTTTTCTTGAGATTGATTAACAAGGCTATCATGCAGCCGAACGCAAATATGCAATTATTCTGATAAGCATATCCAGGAAACCGAAGGTTCGGATGTTCCTGAAATCCGGTCAACTTGGGCTCGCGGCCCGAAGCATACCCCATCTCTTTAGGGTGGGGTGGCCGCGCGCAGTTTGATTTTTAACGTAATACCCCACAGCTTGCTATGGGGGTGCATCGCCGCCGTTTCACTTGTCTTTTCCGAAAAGCCCTGTAGTAAGATTGCGACCAACAGCTTCCGGGGATCTATACGATTCAGAGGATAAGTACTCCATAGTAGGCGCAAATCTAATTAGCCTGGTTCCATCATTTCCCCTAACTAAAACCTGAATCTCCGCAGGGTTATCCGTCAGGCCAAATTGTGAGGGCTTCCTTAGTATTTCTAGCATCTCTTCAAGTATTTCCCGATCGGATCGAGGCTTAGTTGTGCTGGCTTCGATAATACTATTGTTTATGCCATCCAATCCGCTTTCCAAATCTGGCCACCATTTTTCAAATTGGCTAAGCAGCCTTTTTTCGTTTAGTGATTCATTATCTAAAATATGATTTATAGATTGTACAAGTTGCAGTATATCATTTTTTTCTGCGACGGTGTGCTGAAATCGTGATAATGGCCCTTTGATATCCGCAGGTTTTAATCTATAAAGCAACGTCCACGTTCGGCCTTTTAAGGATTTAGAGATTGAACCTGTTTCATAGAGGACCCATGGATTATTTAAATTATCTGGAGTTAAACAAACTAATCCAAAATTGCTGTTCTGCAATTTAGAATCTAGTACGTCATTCCAATGATCACCTTTATCAATATCGTACTCTGATAACCACGGCTTAACAACATGGAACATATTCTGAAGCCAATTATAGATAAGTTCAGCTACCTTTTTACTCACAGGCCCAGACCAACAAATAAATATCTCCATATTATATTGCCACCCCTAATTTGTATCTATGTATATATGCTCACATATATTGAACCATATTCATAAAGCTTTCTGTAATTTCGCCTTTGTATGCAAAGTCTGTACTGCAACTAACGTCGTAGACTTGCACCTAAAGTCTTAATCGAGACAGGATTCAATAAAATTATAAAAATGATTATTTAAGCTTATTTATATCTTATCGAGATCAACTTCCAAGAAATCCTTTTCAAGTTCCCTTAAGTTCCTGTTTGTGTCCTCTTCGTTATCTGGGAAGAAATCCTCTAATCTTTTATTTATATCTAGATTTTCCCCATAAACCGTTCTGGTGTTGGCTAGGACTTTCAGCACATCATCCAAGAACGCATTCGATTCGTTGTTCTGGGCTACTTTCCACATCCCCTCTGCCTCATCTTCTTCTATCAAGACCCCGATATTTCGCAATGAATTTCTTACTTTACTCACCGATGAGGGGTCAAATTCCGCGCTTAACTCGCCCTCATTGAATACTTGTTGTTTTTTGACCGTGTACAATATGTTCGGGGTTTCTGTAACACTTCGGGCGAATATAAGCATCGATTGCGCGTTATTTAATTTCGAATAGTTCGAATTAAGCCTCGTTCCACTTATCGGTCTACTAAGTGCATCATCAAGTTCTAACGTCTGTATTCTTTGTGCCAATCCCAATGCATCTATGCGCCTCATTAAATTGCCAACAAGCCTCATATTCATGCTGGTTAACCTAGAAATTTCGTTTTGAGATACACAACCGCCCAAATTCCCCTGTAATTCAAGCAGTTGTTTTAAACCGTTGCGTGTACGATCGGCAGATTCTAACACACTGAGCCAGGTTTCCAAAGAGCGTTCCCCTGTTAAATATGCCTTAGAAAGCGTAAAATCTATACTCTTGACGCTTCGAGTTCTTATAACCTCAATTTCGCTTAATGCATTATAATCCGTCCTGAAGTTTTCATGAACTGAAGCGCTAGACTCCAGTTCAGCTTTACGAACTGGGAAAAATTGAACTTTATTTAGTATTGTAAATTGATTTGCTTGATAATGAAAAAGAGTTGCATTATCCAATAGTTCCTTTTTAACATATAACTTACTGCTAACCGGATAAGGCATAAGATCGCGTATTTTCTTTGTAGCATCATCAATTATTATCAGATTGTGTTTTACCAATCTAGGTATAACTGTCTTTATGTGCTTCAGATATTGTTTTTTGTCGGTCGTCTTTGTGACCAGATATACTCGTTCAACCAATTCATCCAAGTCACATGATGGAAACGCCATGTCTAATAATGACCAAGCTCTCGCTATTTGCACACTTGATCCAAAATGACCGGCATTCAATTTTTTGATTTTATCAGCTTTATAATATTCTCTAATTCCTCTGTAGATCAAATCTTCTGCTGAAATAATATCATTCAACGATTTTTCATCAAGTTTCGATAAATCATCTGGGTTTGCTTTTTGTACAAGCGGATGCTTTGAGTAAGTTTTTAAAAACTCCGGCAAGTAATCTTCTTCCATATTTGAATGCCTCCGATACAATTTAGTAATTCAGTTTAGTCTAGCATTCTACTGTCTATTTATAAAACCATCTGATACCACAAGGCGATCATTTGGATCTATTTTCAAACTCTTGCATTGATTAAGTTTCAGTCTCCAATTCTCATTCCTATACACTCGATCAAGATCGGAGGCACAATCATAATTAGATAATACCCTAATTAAGAGTTCTGCCTCCTCGTTTGTTGTTTTATTCATTATTTTTTCTTTTAATTGCACAAAAAGTTGTATATCTTTATTTAATATTCCCTCATATATATGCGAATAATTGGACGTTTTTTGGTTAGTCATTTTAAACTGTATCGCTGATGCAAGCCCCCTTATTAATGTCATATACTCTAGGTAGTCTTTATTAACGTTATCTACTCTATACAATGGCTCAAATAGCTTTACTATTTTTGAACCCGCTGGCTCTCTTATGCGATTAATTTTTATTAAATTGTGCGCATCACAGATAACTAAGACGCGCCTGATGCTATCAAGCGAGACATCATTTCCTACAAACTGGTGGATTTCTGTATCGGTGAGACCTTCTTTTATATTAGCTATAACTTCCCAGCACGCCCCATCAAATAAAACAGAAAACAATGCAAAAGCATCAGTTACAAGCGCGTCGTAAGTCTCCGCTAATAGCGATGCGGAAACACGTCTTGTCGTTGCCGTTTTGAGTTCATCCTCAATCGCCGAGATTCCGCCCACCCATTGGTATAGTGATTGCCTCCCCCGCTTCTCTTTTGTCAAAATTACTAACCCTTCGTCTCTAAGTTTTTTGACTGTTTGGCTCACCGACCCTTTGGACAATGAAGTTGCTTCCCGGATTTCATTTTGAGTTATGAATAGTTTTTCTTTGATAATTTTAGCAATATTTTCATAATTAAATGCTTCTTTGTCTGATAGTATCTCTGCGATTTGCCCCGTTTTTGAGTTTTGTGTCATTTTTTGCCTTCCTGAACATTCATGAATGTTCACTGACTGGTTGATATTAATACTTTCCCGAATTTATCATCTTTCAAAATCGAATTTTCTGATCTATTTGCTTTTTGCCCTAGTTTTCGTTGTGCTCCTATCCTCTTTCCTATTTGACTTTTCCCGCCTCTTCTATGATACTCTTTTCTCTTTTCGGTTCGTTCTGTGTAGTCCTGAATGTTTGAACTTTGTATAAGAAGACGGAAGTTTTGGCAGAGCCTTAAAGGGATGCTCGATGCAAGGATGTAGCCTGCTCCCATTGGTCGTCGGTTAAGGATGATGCAATTGTAGCAGAACATCGAAGAGCTTCATCACAGGATAGTGCTTGAGGTCGGCGATCATGGCTTCTTCGCGCCCTTCGCGGCTTCGCGCGAGATCCGGGGGTTCACGCGAAGGCGCGAAGTTTCGTTGAGAGAAGGACAATTCTTGCAACACCATATTGATTTTCGCCTTAGCCGATGACACATGAGCCCGCTCCAGACCCAGATCCTTTTCTTGCTGGCGAGCAAATATTAGGATCTGCTCCGTCAAAAATAGCCTCTGGAAAGTGGTGCTCCACTTCAAACCATACTGCTTCTGGAACAAGCAGCGATGAAAAATCGCAGAGGACGTCCAGGGCATCCAGCTCTGCCAAATGAATCAAAGGCCCGGCATCCAGGACCGCCTCAGTCATCGCCTTGCAGTCCCCACTCCAGGTCCCTACGAATGAAATGCTCCATCAACTCATCCCTGTGGCTCTCCAAGTATCGACGGAGTGCTTCCACCACCAGGCAGTCAAGATCTGGAAACCAGCCTGCTTGAATCTGCTCCTGAACCTGCTGGGCCAAGGCAACAGGAAGAGAGACAGTGGCTTTTACTTCGGACATGTCTTTGCACCTTAATCCTTTTGCTAGTTCAATTTTTTGTTCGGAACTGGCGGCTATCATTTCCAGCCTAGTGGCGGGAGCCCTCTGGGCCTGGTGGGGGGCAGAGGCGAAATTCATCTTTGGGGCGGCGGCGCTGGCAGCGGTGGGGCTGCTGGGGGGGACGGAAAGATCGGGCAATGCCTTAAATAAATGCGAAGCATAAGCATTAATCATGTCCATGGAAGATACGCAGAAGCGTCTGAAGGAAATGTTATCCAAGGGTGCAACCGAAGAGGAGATGCTAAGAAAGCTCAGCCTTGCGGAAGGGTGCGGCCTCAAAGTATTCTGCGAGCAGCAGATCGTCGCCGGCACAGAAAAGAAGATACACCGCTGGTGCGGATATATCACCCACTGCAATGATCCTGCCGAGAGCATACCGGAGACCGTCTACGGCGCCTGGATGGATGGAGGATGTCCGGGAAAGTGATTTCTATTTTTCGCTCTGTGCGTCCTCTGTGAACTGTGGTGCCTCTGTGGTGAAATCGTCGTTAGCCACTGGTTAATCAAATGGTTACGGACTACCGCGGGGTTCCTACTTTTTTCCCTCACATCCCCAGCCTAATGTGCTTCGTCTCCAAATAAGCCTCCAGCCCCCAGTGCCCCAGCTCCCGGCCCAGGCCGCTCTCCTTCCATCCACCAAAGGGCGCTTGCAGGTCCACTACATTGTTCACATTAACCCCGATGCCAGGACCTTGGCCGAAGAACCAGCATATTTTTATTCTATTACTTCCAGAATTGGGAGAAATGGGAACGATTGAAATGCCTGTCACGAAGCTCGACGACAAGGGGAGAATCCTTCTTCCCGGCGATATCAGAAAGACCGGGGGGCTGAAAGAGGGGGATGAGTTCGCTGTGGACTCTTTGGGAGATGGAATATTCATCCTCAAGAAGATCGACTTGCGATCAATGCTAAAAGAGGCTATAGAAAGAGCGAAGAGCATCGACCACGAGAAAGTGGAGCGCGAGATAGAAGAGGAGAGCAATCAGCTTGCTAGGAAGAGATTCGAGGTTTGTCCTCGATAATAACCTCATAATTTCGTCCATAAAAAGCGGTTGGAAGAGAAGCACTGATCTACTTTTCACGCTATTGCTCAGCGATGCCACAATCTTCGTGAATAAAGAGCTGCTCTTTGAGTACGAGAAGTACATCAACAGGATTCTTGGCCTACCTCATCTATTTCTCCTCATCCAGAACCGATCGGTTCTCATCGATCCATCGACAGATGCTCTCCGCGTCTGCAAGCCGTTCTTTCCAGAGAGCGAGTTTGCAGATACGGTTCATGCCGCCACATGTCTTGAAGCAGAGGCAGTTCTGATATCCAACGATGCCCACTTTAATGAGATCAAGGAATCGGCGCTCATCGAGGTCTGGAACATATCCGAAGCCATTAGGAGAATATTATGACTGCAGATCCATTCCGCATCCAGCCGCCACGCGTGCGAGCGGGCCCGGCCGGGCGTGCAGGTACCTCAGTTGGATGTACATTATCGAGTAATTCTTATCCCCTCACATCCCCAGCCTAATGTGCTTTGTCTCCAAATAGGCCTCCAATCCCCAGTGCCCCAGCTCCCGGCCCAGGCCACTCTCCTTCCATCCACCAAAGGGCGCTTGCAGGTCCACCACATTGTTCACATTAACCCCGATGCCTCCCGCCTCCAGCCCTTCGGCAGCCCGAAGGGCGGTCTTGAGGTCATTGGTGAAGACGTAGGCGGCCAGGCCGTACTTGCTGTCGTTAGCGAGAGCTATGGCCTCTTCCAGCGTCTTGAATTTCATGATGGGGGCCACCGGCCCGAAGGTCTCCTCTCGCATGACCTTCATGCTGTGGTCGGCCTTGCCCAACACTGTAGGCCGGAAGAAGTAACCCTTCAGATAAGCCTCGCCCTCCGGCTCACTGCCGCCCCAAAGAAGCTCTGCCCCTTTTTCAAGCGCGTCGGCCACGTGCTCCTTGGTCCTCTCCCGCTGCGCCCCGCTGAACATGGGCCCCAGATCCACATCCGGCTCCAGGCCGTTGCCGATCTTGAGCCGCTCGGCCCGCCGCACCAGCTCCTCTGTGAACGGTTCGGCCACCTCTTCCGCCACATAAATTCTATTGACACTGATGCAGATCTGGCCCATGTTGGAGAAGGCACGCTGGGCCGCAGCGGCTGCAGCGGCCTCCAGGTCGGCGTCCGGGCAGACGAGGAAGGGCGACTGGCCGCCCAGCTCCAGGGAGACGCGCTTGATGTGTGCAGCAGCGTGGGCCATGATCTCGCGACCGGTCTGCGTCTCACCGGTAAAAGCGATCTTTCGGGAGATGGGATTTTCCACCAATTCCGCGCCCACTTCGTTTCCCGGCCCGTGCACCACATTCGCCGCGCCCGCGGGAAGGCCCGCGTCAGAGACGGCCCGCACAAACTCTGTGGCGGCCAGAGGAGCGAGGCTCGGCGGCTTGGCAACGAAGGTGCAGCCGGCCGCGAGAGCGGGGCCCACCTTCCAGGCCAAAAGATCCACAGGAAAGTTCCAGGGAGTGATGAGTGCGGCGACGCCTACGGGCTGCCGGAGCACAATGCTTCGGCTGTGCGAGGAAGAAATCCACTCGCCAAAGTTTCTCTTGCCTTCTTCTGCGTAAAAGTCAAGGACATCCGCCGAGGAGTGGACCTCCATTTTTGCGTTCTTGAGGGGCTTGCCCATCTCCAGAGTCAGCAGCCTGGCAATCTCCTCTGCCCGCTCCCTGACCAGGCGGGCGGCATCGTGCAGGATATCCGCCCGCTTTAGGCTGGGCATGCCCGACCAGATAGGAAAAGCCTTCCTGGCCGCCTGCAGGGCTAGCTTTGCATCCTGGCGCGTGCCCACGGCCACTTGGGCCACAGGCTCCTGATTGGCCGGATTGTAAATGATATCAATCTTTCCAGAGACGAATGGGACCAGAGCTCCCTTGATGAGCATGTGAGATTGATGCATGCCAGCATCTAGCCGTTCTGAACTCATAACCTTTGTTCACAAAGAACGCACAACGTCGTTTGGAGGCTGAAGGGGCCGAAAAAGTATTTAGGCTTGAATGGCTAGCTTTGTCCTCGATGCAGCCGCATAGAATTGGGGGACGTGCCCTCTGAACGACGATCTCTGGGTCATCTCCTTCCTGGGCAAAGATCGACCGGGACTGATTCGCGATATCCTGGAGGAACCTGCCCGGCAGAATGTAAATATCGTGGATATGGATCAGCGGGTGATGCAGGGCATATTCGTCATGTCTGTGGTAGCTGATTTTGCCAATGCACGCATCACAGCCAGCGAGCTACAGGCATGGCTGCAAAGAAAGGCCGACGATCTCGGCATTCAATTCAATTTCCTGCCCCTGGGCCAGTACCGGGGCCGGCGCAAATCGAAGAAGAGCCTGCATGTTGTCACCATTCTGGCTAAAGACCGGCCGGGCATCATCCGCGATGCGGCAAACGTGGCTGCTGGAAATGAGATCAATATCGAACGGGCATCGGTCACGGCCCGGGGGGACCTCATCTCCATTGAATTTCTCATGGACTTTTCCGATTGCGATGAGGATGATGGCAAAGCCAGGCTCAAGAAGGAATGCGAGCTTCTCGGCCTTGATGTGGTGATTCAGGATCTGGGGCGCTCTCGCAAAGAGAAACGGCTTATCGTTTTTGACATGGACATGACCATTGTCGATTTTGAGATCATCAACAAGCTGGCCGGATTTGCTGGAGTGGACGAGCAGGTAAAAGCCATAACTGAGATGGCCATGAACGGGGAGATGGACTTCAAGGAGTCGCTGCGCCAGAGAGTGCGCTTCCTCAAGGGAATGCCGGAGAGATCCTTGCAGGAGATTGCCTGCGACCTGCAGCTTACCCCCGGATCAGAGGAGCTGCTGCATCACCTAAAGCACCTGGGCTACAAGATCGCACTCATCAGCGGCGGATTTACCTATTTTACCGATGTGCTCAAAGAGCAGCTGGGCTTTGACTACACCTTTGCCAATGAGCTGGAGATTAAAGACGGCTTTCTCACCGGCGAGATCAAAGGAGATATCATCGATGCCGAGGCCAAGGGGCGCATCATCTACCAGCTGGCGGAATTGGAGAAGATCAGCCCGGACAATATTGTGGCCGTGGGCGATGGAGCCAACGACTGCCTCATGATCAAGAACGCCGGCCTCGGTGTGGCCTTCAATGCCAAAGAGGTTCTAAAGAAGGTCTCCGACGGATCACTGTCCCGGGAGAACCTGTTGGGACTGCTCAATGTACTGGGCCTGGCGGAGAAAGATAAAGAGATGCCTTAATCCGAAAAAAATTAAAATCCAAAGGCCGCTGATTTGAGATTATCTCCAAGTTGCATAAGATGCGCTCGCTATTGGCACTTCCCCTTCCCGCTCTTGATGCAACTGATGCCCTTCTCGTCCCCGTCCGCCTTCGTGGACCACTTGATCTTCGTCTCCGGCATCTCGAAGCGGGCGATCACCGGAGCGTGGTCCGACTCAGGATAGAAGATCCGAGAGGCGAAGACTATGGACTCGTCGTGCAATAGCTCGTTATGCACCTCTGAGCCCCGGAAGTAGGCCAGCATGGTCCTGGAGACCAGGATGTGGTCGAGCATCTTGCCCTTGCCGTTGTGCAAGAGCGAATAGCGCGCCGGCTCGGGAATGTTTCTTTCAGTTGGCACCATGACCCGCATGGCCAGGTCCATGTTGCCTGTGTTCTCCACGTCGCCCCGGATAGCCTCGATGGAAACCTCATCAAACTCCTCATTGAAATCCCCGCAGACGGCGATGAGAGCACAGGGGTCCACGTCGAAGAGTTTGTCGATGAGAATGCGCGTCTCCAGACTCTGGCCGATGCGCTTCATGCTTGAGATGAAAACGCCCTCCGCCCAGCCTGAGGCCGTCTTCCAGGTCCGATCAGAGAGTTTGTGCCCCTGGATATTGGTGGGTCGGCGGCTCTTGAGATGCAGGTTGATCACATCCACCACCATGTTGTTTGGGAGCTGTACTTTCGCGTGCAAAATGGGCCTCTCCCAGGAGATCTCCTTGGCTTCGCTCTCCTCCGGAATCGCCGTGACCTTTTTGTAGCGCGGCGAGGGGGCATACTCGTGCAGATACTGGTCGTGCTCCACAATATCGTAGCGGCTGAGGACGACCAGGTTGTGATGCTCAAAGACCTCTTTTGTATCCGGATCGATGGTGGTGACTCTCTTGTAGCCCTCGTAGGGCGTGCATTCCAGCAAGCGGTTCATGGCATCGAGATGCATCTTTCTGCCTGGCTCATGCTGGCCGCAGACCTCCTGCAAACAGAGAACGTCTGCATCCAGGCGAACCAACTGGGGTCGCAGAATAGGTATGCGCTCTTCCAGGCTTGGATATCGATCGCGCCGGTCGTCCAGATTCATGAGATTGAAGGTGGCAATGCGTAGCTTAATGGGCATCAGTTCTCTCCCTACAGCCTTGCTTTTATCATAGCGCGGCAGGCTTTTATCTTTGCGGTTAATTTTGGCGCTCTGTGCCCATTCGTCGGCTTGGCTTTCCAACCTCGACCAAAAGCGGATCGACGGCTTCCGGCGGCGCGAAATTCCGGAAGATCCCATCGGGATCGCAGAATCGATCCTCGGGCTGGAGCGTGAAGATCCTTCTGCAAAAGCCCTCTTCGCCGCCTTTGGCCGCAGTCTTCTTCAAAACGGCATAGCCGATGAGCATTTCTCCTTGCGGAGCCTTGACCGGGCCGGTGCGAATGGGGCAGAGCAGCCAACTCTCCCGCACGTAGCCCATCCTGGCCAGAGTGTCTCGATCTTTGAGCCAGATTATTTTATCCTCGTCCTTACAAGTTGGATTCATGCGGCATCTTTCCTCTGCCTTTTTCCCGGCTCAGATATTGAGGAGATCCGGCTGATGGCGCACCTCTTCCCTCAAGCTGGCCTGAAAAGATGCGGCCACCAGAGGATTGGCCATGATCAAAGGCAGGCCCAGCTCAACTAAAACTCGCTGGCATAGCTGCATGGGGTCCAGCTCCAACGGCGCGAGATTTTCTCCCGCCACATTGAGAACGCTCTTGTGGATGCGCTGCAGGTATTGCCGCCCTTCCGCCATAATGCGATAAGCTTCACCACCCAATCGCGGCTCATCCCAGGCCGCTAAGAGGAGCTTGATTTTCGGGATGGATGCCAACTTCTGAATGGACCGGACGGATTCCAGGATGTCCTGATAGATGGGCATATCTCCGGCAATGGGAACAGCATCGGCAGAGAAGAGAGCGCCATCTTCCTCCAGCCACAGGGAGAGGGAGCCGGGAGAGTGGCCGGGGGTGTGCAGCACCCAGAGTGTGAGATCGCCCTCCAGATGCAGAACATCTCCGTCCTGCAATGTTTGGCTGACCGGGACCGAGTCGCCCACCAGGTAGAAAAAGCCGGGGACGGGGCGCTCTTTTGCCTGCAGCTCCACATCCTCTATCCATGCCTTTTCTGCAGCATGGGCCGCCACGATGCAGCCGGAAATGCGTTTGATGGCAGCGGCTGCACCAATGTGATCGGGGTGAGCGTGGGTGAGGATGAGCGTTGAGATCTCCTCTGGGCCTTTGCCGGTTCTTTTCAGATATTCCAGAATTATCTTCTCAGAGCCGGCTACACCGCTGTCGATAAGGCAAATATTTTCCCCGTAAATAAGAAAGGCGTAAACGAATCTGGGAATTTTTTGGCCGGACGGATCGGTTATCTGAAAGGGGATTTTCAGGGCGTGAATGTGATTGGTTATCTGCATTATCTCTTTTCTCCCACAAACTCGCCGTCCCAATTCCAGTTTTGGGAATGCTTCCATTTTCCCTGGAAAAAGGTCCTGCCAACCGCGGCTTTTTCACAATTGCGAATGAATACGCTAAAACGGCCTCTGCCTAACTGGTCCTCCCATTTTCCGATAAAGATAATGTCTTCTCCCTCCTTAAGGAGAACTCCTTCGATAGTGCCTAAGATTTTTTCGCTGCAATATGTCCCGCTAACGAGATGACCCGACTGCACCAATTGCATATCTGCAACAATCGGCTGCAAGATAATCCAGTCACCTTGCATGTCAGGTACGCTGGCCCATTCCAGGGGTATTTCTTCCGGAATCGTTCTCACCATAATATCATCAGCAGCTTTAGCTTTATACTTTGAGCTTCAATCTCTAAGAGCGAAGTGAAGCGATATGCGAGAACATGAATCATTCTGGGATAATAATAGCTTTGCCATCGTCACCGATAAAACCAAACCCGCCATGAAATTGACGATAGACGAATTGGCCCGGAGAGGAAAGAGGGTTTATGTGGTTGATCTGTCGGATAGCCCCGACAAAGAGATGATGAACTCCATCTCTGATCTTCCGTCAGATATCGATTGTGCCGTTATCGGGCTGAAAAAAGAAAACACGGAAAATGCAATTGTTGAGCTCAAAAAGAAGGGCATCAAAAAATGCTGGATCCACTGGAGGACGGAGACCGTTCCGGCCAAAGAGAAATGCAGAGAGCTCCAAATGCAATGCATTTTCGGAAAATGCCCCATGATGTATCTCAGCCGCGGCTTCAATATCCACACAATGCACGGGAGCCTGGCAAAATTATTGGGAAAATATTAGATCGCCTTACTCTTTGCGATCATGATGCTTGTGCTCAACCCCATGCACATGCAGATGCTCATGCACCAGCTTGCCGTGCAGATGGGTATGCTCGTGCACCAGATTGGAGGAGAGCAGCAGTTCGTAGTCGGAGAGAACGCTCTCGGCATCCCTGTCCATCTTAACGCTGTGGTCCTCGCCCATGACGATGGCCCTCTTGCTGATCTGATCGATGATCTCCAGGTCATGGGTGGCCGTTATCACCGTCTTGCCGGCATGCGCTAACTCCTGAAGAAGCTCGACCAGCCAGAGCTGAGTTCTGGGGTCCAGACCCGCGGATGGTTCGTCCAGCAAGAGCACATCGGGATTGTTGACGAGAACGGTGGCTATGCACACCTTTTTCTTCTCTCCCCCGGAGAGAGTGTGGGGCGAGCGATCGCAGAGCTTGCCGATCTGCATCATCTCCAGGACATCCTCCACCCTGGCTTTGACCTCTTCAAGCGGCAGGTTAAGCTGCAAGGGACCAAAGGCAATCTCCTCATAGACTGTAGAAGAGAAGAGCTGAACATCCGAGTTTTGAAAGACGAATCCCACCTTCGTCCGGAAATAAGAGCGGAATTCATTGTCTTTAATGGCATCAAAGACGTCTTCGCTTATCAGATTGTCAAAGGCATAGAATTCGCCGGAGCTGGCATAAACCAGCCCATCCAAAATGGCCAATAATGTCGATTTGCCGCTGCCGTTGGAGCCGATAATCGTGACCTGCTCTCCCCGGTTAATCTTCAGGGTTACATCCTTCAGCGCATCGATCTTTCCCACATAAGAGTAAGAAACATTTCTCAAATCAAATATAGTTTCCATTTTTATACCCGGATGACATTTTGGGAGATCAACACCAGCACCAAACTCATGGATATAGCCACGGCTCCTGCCAAATAGTCGCGATTCGTCATTTTGAATTCCTGCATGATATGAACTTCGCCGTTAAAGCCCCTGGACATCATGGCCATATGTACCTTTTCGCTCATGGAGAGCGACCTAATAAGCGTATATCCTATGCGCCCTCCCACCCACTTCTGCTCATCAACCATTCCTCGGGCTTTGATGGTCCGGGCTTTCTTGGCAACATACATCTCCCGTATCAGGTCCATGAGCAGGAAGATGTATCGATAGGCCATCTGCAGCGTGAGAACGTAGAGCTTGGGAACGCCCACTGTACGCAGGGACTTAAAGAGGGTAAGCTGCGGTGTGGTAAGAAATAGCAGCACCACGGCAGAGACGCAGGTGGCAACGCGCATGGTGAAGATCACCGCTGCATTAAAGCCCTGTTTGGTGATGAAGATGCTCTCCGGCAGGGAAAAGGGCCCCAGGTGCGCCCCTGGGCCAAGGTACGCCACCGGGATGAGAGGATCGCCCGGTAAGAAAACATTGAAGATCATGGGCACGGCGATAATACCGGCAAAGATGGGAATGAAGAGCCAGACACGCTTGATGAAAAACCCCACTTCGATCTTGCTTAGATAGGAAAACAGCAGGGTCAGAGCATAGATGAAGATGAGCACCTTCAGGTCGCCAATCAGGCTGGTTGCGAATATAACGGCCAGGATGGAAATCAGCTTGGCTCTTGGGTCCAGGCTCTGTAGAAGGCCGCGCCGCTTAGAAAAGCTCTCCGATATAAAAGCCTCCTCTAAAAAGCCGAAAATACCATCAATGGTCTTTCCTACAAAGCCCTTCTTGCCATGATGAATCGCAGAGCATTGGCATGGATTCGTATCCACTTCTTTCATCCAGTCCGGTATCATCGTGCTCCTCAGTCTTTAGCGACCTTCTTTCCTATGAAGTAAAGCAGGCCACCGCATATGACTACGCCGATAGCTGCCGATAGAATGTACGCGGCTGCGGCAAACGTCATGGACCCGTTGCCACCAGAGAAGGCATAATCAGGCAATGGGGCACTCCAAAGACCGGAGAGCCTTTCCAGGCCGGGAGGCACAAAGCCCAGCTTCTCCTTGATCTCCTCCGCACCCCACTCGCCGAAGGTCTCACCTACGGCCAAGAGGCCCAGGGGCGCCAAAATTATCAGCAATATCAGGCCAATGGCAAAATTTCTTACGATCTGATCCATTTATCTCACCTCAGGCCGGGGCTGCTTTCTCCTTTTTGTTCTTTTGCGATCTGGATTTCGCTCCATAAAACAGAGATGTGTCTGTTCTCTGAATGTAGGCAAAGATCAAAGCAGTAATCAGCGCTTCAAGAATGGCAAATCCAAGAAGGTGCTCCAGCAACATCGCCGGCAGAGTTATGTTCAGGCCATAGGGCATGTAGAGCGGCACTCCATCGGCACCTGTATGCAGCAGTGGCTGTATTCCGAACAAAAAGCCTGTAAATCCGGCTGCAAGGATAAGAGAGATGTAACCGGCTATGGCCGCAGCAATGACATGTCTCGAAGAGCCGATTTCCGTATTGCCGCAGACCAGCCTGTAAATATAATATGCAGAGAAGGGCATAATTACCGCCATGTTGAAGCAGTTGGCTGCGATGGCCGTTATTCCCCCATCACCGAACATCAGTGCCTGGAGAACAAGGGCAACAGATATGGCAATCACTCCCGCCCAGGGCCCCAGTACGATGCCGATTATCGCTCCGCCTACGGCATGGCCGGTGCTGCCCCCCGGGATCGGGATGTTGAACATCATAATGACAAAGGAAAAAGCGGCGGCCATTGCCAGCAGGGGAACTTGCCTGGACTTCAGCTCTGTGCTTAGCCTTTTTCCCGCGTAGTACCAGATAGGGATCATTATAATCCACATTGCCATGTAAGTGTATGGCCCCAGATAGCCATCAGGAATATGCATTAATTCACCACAGATAGAAATCTGCTTTAATTATAAAAGGATATCGCACATACATACTAAGTGTGAGGAATTTTCTTTTTTATGGCAGATTAGGTCGAAAACCATGGAATTTACTTCACGTTCATTTATTCATGCCAATTTTAAAAAATCAAGATAAAACAAAATCGGAATAGATACAGCAACGAGGAAGATGAGGTAAAGGAAGATGCATGGCTGCCCTGCTGCAACGACGGCTTTTCGGACATGAATGAAATGGAGAGAACGGGAAGAAGCGTGCAAAGCGTATTTGACTGCAATCTAGCATCATCTATATAAAGATCGAATTTAATTCCCTTATTGGGTGATCGCTTGATGAAGAACATTTTGTTGATTTCAGCCTTCTGTTTATTAGCTCTAGTGGGCATGGCCGTAGCTCAAAATGGTGCAACTGGTGCCAATCCAAGTATGATGGTCCTCAAGCAGGACAGTGGAACCAATATTACTAATATGGATCTAACTTTGTATTCTGCGGGCCAGGATTGGGGCATCAATGCATTCAGTATTGGAGAAGCCGTAAAATTCACTACACCAAAGCCTGGCTGGAAATTGAAGCAGATACGAGTGCTAGGCTGGAACGGCTTCAATGAAACGACATTGGCGGTCCCTTCGCCGAGCAATTTCCTTATTGAGGTCAGAGATGAAAAACTTAACCTGCTTTACCGGCTTGCAGACACACAGAATGCATACTTCACATTGATAGCTCCTGCACTCATTGCCATAGATATTCCCGCCCTTGCGTTGTCAGGCGACTTTTACATCATATTCTATGATCGAAGCACGATGAGGATTGGGGTGGAATTGGAAAATGGAACAGGAAACTCCTATCAATACAATAGCATGAATAGCGAGCTGATTCCTGCTGAATTTAAAATTGACAATAACGAGTCGACCAAGGTTAACTGGGTCATCAGAGCAGTCGGCTGGTAGTTGAGGTTAATATTTTTTTCCAAATCCAGCCCATTCTTGCCTGCCATCAGAATCTTTATATGGACAAAATTCGTCAGTCCTATCTTAGGTGATCATTTGACTAATATGGTCTTACCAATAACTGTATTATGCCTGCTGGCTCTATCAATGACGGGCATATCTGCAGCATCCGACGCACAATCTCTGGAGAAACAAGTGCTGCATTCATACGAAGGAAATATTACAGATAAAGATATTATTCCCGTTGATTTGCTGTCGCTTATAGGCGCTCCTGCATATTTCTTTGCGGAAGCAGTTAAGTTTAAGGCACCTAAAGCCGATTGGAAAGTAAATGCCGTGCAACTATACGGATGGGACGGATTCAACGGCAGCGACCAGTCTATTCCAATGGAGCGTGTAATTGCCATCGAAATAAGAGACAAGGATCTCAAATTGCTATATAAATTTGCGGATTCTCAGCTCCCTTACTCCAATTATGCACGCAATGCAACGTTGATGTATCCATTAACTGTCAGCATACCGCAAATACCTGTTAGCGATGACTTTTATGTATGCTTCTATGATCGGGGAGCAATTGCTGTCGCCAGTGAACGCCTCAATGAGACCAGCAAGAATTCCTTCATATATGTTGAGGATGGAAATCAGCTATTGCCTGCGGCCCTGCCGACTAAAGATAATGGGACCATACCCATCAATTGGATCATGGCAATCGACGGAAGCTAGAATCCTTTTTTTTCGCTGCTATTCATCAGAATCTTTATATGGATATAAATCGTTTGATGGATCTTGGGTGATCACATGAAGAAGACCATATTATTGCTTGCTTGCCTATTTTGTGCAGCACTATGCATGAACGCCGTTGCGGCAGAGACAGCAACACCGCAATTAATTACACTGAGGGAAGATAGCGGAAAGAATTATTCCGAGATGAACGTTACTCTATTCACCACATTAAATGAATTTGGCGCGGAAGGCCTGGGCGTAGGCGAGGCGGTAAAGTTCACTGTCCCCAAAGCAGGCTGGAAGCTGCAAAAGGTGCGGGTTTTGGCGTGGAGCGGATTTAATGAGTCCGCACAAACGTTCCCGGCAGACAGAAATATTATGCTTGAGATCAGAGACAAAGATCTCAATATTCTCTATAAATTTGCTGATGCACAGAACAATTACTTCCTGTCTGAGACCGGCCCGCTATTCGGTGAGATAGAGATACCGGCAGTGCCGGTAACAGGAGACTTCTATGTGGTCTTCTATGATCGCGGGGCCGCTCACATCCTTATGGAGAATAATGATGGAACAGGAAATTCCTTCCTATTTAATGGCGGCCAGATTCTGCCTGCAGAGCGCACCATCCAGGAAACTAATGAGACCATTAAGATCAACTGGCTGATCGAGGCTGCCGGCAAGTGAAACGACGGCGGCGCACCCGCGCAGCAAGCTGCGGGGTATTCGGTTTAAAAATGAAGGTTGGCGAAAGTATGTTATAGCTGCACGCCAACAATATTTCAATGTTTGAGTCTCGTTTCATCTGCATTTGCGGTCTTCCGGGAATTGGAAGCGTTGGCAAAGTGGCTGCCGATTACCTGGCTACAGCTCTAGAATGCAGTATCATAATTCCCTTTTTTTCGCGCAGCTTCCCGCCCCAGGTCATGGTCTCCCAGGGGTTGGCGGAGCTGATGCATGCGCAGCTTATGTGTCCCAGGGAAAAAAAGAACATGCTCATTCTCTCCGGTGATGCTCAGCCCCTGGATGTGGTGGGCATGTATGAGCTGGCGGGAAACATTCTGCAGGCCGTTAAGGAACAGGGAGTTACAGATGTGATCACCCTCGCGGCATATGTGGGAGAGACGAGCGAGACGATACAGGGAACCGCTACAGATCTTGATTCGGCTGCAGCCCTCTGTGAGTGCAAAATTCCCCTGCTCCGAAGCGGTGCTATCGGCGGATTAAACGGCCTTCTGGCCGGGCTTGCGCCCCTCTATGATCTGCGCGGCTACTGCCTGCTGGCAACCAGCTCGGGAGCCGATCCCGTGGACATCCGGGCGGCAACTAACTTGCTCGGTGCAATAAAAGAGCTTCTCCACCTCGACATTGACATCACCCTCATGGGGCCTATCATGGAAGAGCCGGAAGTGATGGGGGCGGAAGAAGTGGATATGAACTATAGATAGGTGACCACTCCCATGAATGAATTCACGGGCATCTACGGACTTTCACCGATGGGTTGTGATCCCAACCCAATTAGTTTGAGATGTTTCGTTTGTTGCTTGAGTCTTTTCAACTGCTGGCAACAAACCAGACATCAGATATTATGTGCCCATGAGGTTAAATAGATGTTGGTAACTCAGAAATCACAGCAGGGCACGATTCATCCCACCTCTGAAGGGGCAGGGATTCTCTGCCCCTGCACCCCGTCCTTCCTAAATCGATTTTGCCACCAAAGTTCCCTTTGGAACGCCAATCACCATGGCCACCGGCTCGCATTTGGCCCTCATGATGTAGATGAGCCGGCCCGTCAGCCGCTCTTCGAACTCGGATATGGTCTCAAAGTTGCCCATGCCTTTGGACAGTATCAGCCAGCCGGGATCAAATAAAAGAGCGCGAGCCTCAGGCTCCAGGTGCTCCAGGGCCGTTCCCACTACATTTCCGGTGGGAATGACCCAGACCTTGCTATCGGCCAGTGCTTTCAGCTCCTTCACAGTGACATCATTGAGAACGGGCTCTGACTTTGATCCTACCACCACGCGCTTTCCCATTTGCTCAAGCCTTCCGATTACAAAGAGATCGAATACAGCCTCACCGCAATTATCTGTGAGGTAAAAGATATTGCTAAAGCTGGATAGACGCCTTTTAACTTCGCCAATGTCGCCGTATAGCTTTTCCTGAAGTGTACTTAAAAAAACTCCGGCAAAGGTTTTATTATCGAAGTCGTGGCCCTTGACGCCAAACTCCATGGAATTGGCGGCCGCAGCAATGCGGGTCAGGGCAACAATCTTATCATCCGCTAATTCATAGAATTCCTCGGCCAGAGGCAGAAGAGCCATAGCCACACGGTTGCTCTCCTCTTTAAAGCTTCGATACGGATCAGATAATCCGCTGCGCCTCTTGATGATATTTTCCCGCTCTGTTCCCACCAACGCCGATACTCCACCTTTGTGGCAGGCCAAATAGTCCAGCAGCTCCTCCACTGCCGCCTTTTTATCCTCCTCTCTGGAAAAAACGAGATCGCATTCGAATTTGGCCCGGTCCAGGATACAGGGATAGCAGTTGGAGGCCATCCTCAAGCCGGCCACCTTCCCGCCAAAACGCAGATCACATCGGGGATAACGCGTTGTGCAACATGCACACACGAGCCGCCACTCAGCACAAATACCAGCCCCCTATCGCCCACCGCCTCCATTATCAATTGCGCCATCCTGGGATAGGCTTCAAAGGTGAGATTGAAACCCCCATAATCGTCCTGATGGGAGTCATGGCCGAAGATGACAAAAGCCATCTGGAAGTCGAAATCCCCGGCCAATTGCAGTGCGCTTTGCAAAGCGGCCAGGAACCTCTCATTGTTACCACCAAAAGTGAGGCCGATGTCGTAGTTGTTTTTTATTGGATCGTGCTCCTCGCCGGTGCCGCTGTGCATGTTAATATGAAATACATCGGCATCGTCCTTGAAAAAGTCGCGCGTGCCGTCGCCAAAATGTGGGTCCACATCCACGATGAGGAAGCGCTGCAGCCCCGTCTGCCGCAGACGCAATATGGTGATGGCCACGTCGTTGAAGTAGCAAAAGCCCCAGCAACTGCCTTTCGATGCATGGTGTCCGGCCGTCCCGGTATATGCGAAGGCCCTCAAGGCCCGGCCCACGGCCACCATCTCTGCCGCCATCATCACGCTGCCTGCAGAAAGCATTGCCACCTCCCGGTATGGATCATCCTCCATATTGGCCATGTGAGCCGCGGTGTGAGCCTGCTTTGCCAGCTCCAGAGGGGCGGGCTTTGCCTTGAAGACCTGCACCTCGTCGCCATCCACCAGCCCCGACTCCATCAGCTTCTCAAATGACGGCCGGATTCGCTCTTTGAGCACGCTAAATCCATGCTTTCCGAAATCCTCGTGATAGGTAATTGCCACCAACATTTTTTGTGCCCTCTATAGCTCAGTGATCCTGGGGTACCTCTCCAGAAGCATTCCCTCGACTACGATTGGCATCTGCCTCTTGGCATCCTTTACTGCGCTCTCCAGTTGCCAATCCGAAGAGGAGCAGATGGTGATCAAAGGCTCTCCCTTCTTTACCAGCTCTCCCATCTTCCTGTGGATTATGACGCCTGCCTTCTTGTCCGCGGGAGCGCCGGCCATGCGGGCCAGCTCCACCAGTCGTTTATTGTAGAAGGCCACGATGTAGCCTCCTGCCGGAGCAAGAATATCCGCACAGTTTTCACCTACAACGATCTCTTCGCTCTTGACCTGCGGGTTGCCGCCCTGGACCTCGATGATCTCCATGAGCTTTTTATGGGCTTTTCCGCTGGTGAGAATATCCTCGGCCGCCTTGTAGCCGTCTCCGCGCCCCGCGATTCCTCCCATCTCCAGCAGGATGCCGGCCAAAGAGAGGCTCTTCTCCTTCAGGCTGTTCGGTCCGCCCTTATTCTCCAGCACAGTGAGAGCCTCGCGCACCTCCAGGGCCGGGCCGATGGTTCGACCTACCGGCGATCCGCCGAAGGTCATGGCGCACTCCACGCGAATGCCCAGGCGTCCTCCCAGGTCGATGAGATCTTTGGCCAGAGCGCGGCCGGCCTCAGAAGTGGCCAGCTTGGTGCCGGGACCGACCGGCATGTCCACCACAACTGCATCTGCACCAACTGCTCCCTTCTTGGCCATGATGGAGGCCAGCATCTGGCTGTAGGGATCGATGGAAAGAGCATATTCAGCTTTGATCAATTTGTCGTCGGCGGGAGCAATGTTGGTAGCTCCGCCCCAGACGATGACGCCACCCACCTTCTCGGTCAGTTCCTTGATCTCGTCGGCGCTGAACTCCACCGGTGCCAGAACTTCCATCAGGTCCGCCGTGCCGCCGGCGCCGGTAATGGCGCGCGAACTGGTCTTGGGAATGAGAAGTCCTGCTGCCGCGACTATGGGCACCACCAGTAAAGAGACCTTGTTGCCGGGAACGCCTCCAATGCTGTGCTTGTCCATGACGGGATGAGTGTCGAAGTGAATTCGCTCTCCGGTCTCAATCATGGCTCGGGTGAGCCACTCCACCTCCTGACTGTCCATATTGTGGATGTAAGAAGCAGTAACATAAGCGGAAAGCTCAATATCACTGAGGTTATTATCCACAATATCCTGTACGATGGTGCGGATCTGGTCCTCGGTGAGCTTTTTCTTATCCATTATGCTCTTTATATAGCAAAGAGAGGCGGGCTTGGGCGCGGGCATGACATCTACGTTGGTGGGATTCTTCAGGTCTTTGAGAGCCTCTGTGAAGATGCCGATCTCCCCGGCCTTGACCATCTCCAGGGTGGTGTCGAGTATGGCAGTGGTCGCGGCACCCTTTGTTCTGACCCTGACCCGGTCACCGGCATTAAGGCCTCTCTCTCTGGCATCCACTACGTTGAGCATGACTTTGTGCTGACCTATCTCGATATCAAAGGGACGAACTTGCAACATGCAGAAAACCTCGTTATAGATACAATTTATAATTACTGTTTTAGCTTTCCAGCAAGGTTAGCGATCTGATCCATTCGCCGCGGGCCTCGCGCGTGGTTCCCACCACCAGCCGCAGGCCCTGAGCTGTCTCTTCCAGCACCCCTTTCGCCTCTATAGTTTCGCCGGGCAGCGCCTGGCCGGCATAGGTATGCGAATAGCAGAAGATCTCCTTTACCTCAGGGTGATCCAGACGGAATATGGCGGGACTGTCGTAGGCGAAATCGGCATCAATAACTTTAGCCTCAATGCGGCGCTCTCCGGCCGGCTTGCCGGCAGGCGGCGGACGTATCTGGTTCCACTCGCGAGTGAAGAGAAGGTCAAAGTAGGTGCCGTCGATCATGCCTCGATTTCCTTTGCGTATCTCATGCCGCATGAATTCCTCGAAGCTGATCTCCGGCTTTCGCTTGGAGTAGATCTTTCTCCAGGTAGCCTCGTCCAGATCTCCGATTTTTCCGTTCGCCTTGGCCCGGGCCACGATATCCCTGGCCTTCCACCAAAGGGGGCCATAAACCACGAAATCTATATCTGAGCCGGGGCTGGACAACCCTACCAGCATAGATCCGGTGATGCCCATCTGCTCCCACGGCACTCCCCCTACTGCCAGCAGGCCGGCAATCTTTCCAACTCTTGTGTCCCGCTCCGCCACGGATAAAAGGCCCTCAGACGGCCGATAAATCCTGAGTACATCATTTTCAGGAACCACGTGCAAGTCGCGAACATAGTCCGGTCGCTCTCTTCTTAGAAATTCATAGGCCAGGTCGAAGTCCATCTTGCGATAGCGCTTGCCATTGGCCTCGCGTTCTCCTGTGGCATCGGGAACATAGCGCAGCATTGAGCGAAGACCATCCGGGTGATTGTAGTCCGCGACGGCGAAGATCCAGCCATCAATGGTCTCAAAGAAGTCTCTGATTCTGGCCTTCACGATATCGCCTTCATTACCTTATCCAGGCCTGCGCCTGGGCGAATGATCTCCCTTTTTTGCAGATCCAGCAGGGTTGAAGATTGAGCGTATCTGCATTTTCCTCCGTCCACAACTGCATCCACTCGATCCTGGATCTCCATAGAGACCTCTGCTGCGCTTGTGGGCGGCAGGGCGCCTGTGCGGTTGGCGCTGGTGGAAGTGATGGGTCCGGCCAGATCGATGATCCTCAAAGCCGTCTCGTGGTCCGGGTACCTGATTCCAACCAACGGCGAGCCTGCGGTGAGTATATCCGGAACTATCGGCTTTTTCCTGACAAGAACAGAAACCGGCCCAGGCAAGAGCTGCTCGAGAAGATCCAGGTCATCTTCGCTAACCTGCACAACATTTTTCAGCATATCAAAGTTGGAGACGGCCAAAAAGATGGGCCTGGAGATGGGCCTTTTTTTAATCTGAAAAACCCTCATCACCGCCTGCTCATCCAGAGCATTGGCGCCCAAACCGTAAACGGTCTCGGTAGGGTATACTATCACACCCCCACCAATGACATAGCGAGCTGCACTGGCGATCATTTCTCAGTTTTCCGTTTGATGCTGGCAATATCTCCTAAAGTCAATCCACGGCCGACGTTGCCGGACTTGACACGAGTCTCGCTCGCCTGGTCGGACAATTTGATCTTCAGCTCCTTTTCGAGCTTTTTTCTAATCCCATCCTCTGGGGAGATCTCCTCCCGCTCGATCTTCTTTAAAAGAGTCGCCTTCTCTTTGATCCTTCCACCCAGCTCCTCCGGAGAGAGGCCCAGGCCCTCGCGTGCCTCCCTGATCATGCGCCCGAAATCCGGGACCAACTCTACCAGGTCCTTGAAAAGGTCGCGCGGTTTGGGCCGACTTGCCGTGAAGGCCCTCGCCACGGGAACCATCTTCTTGGGAACCAAAGACCATTTGTCTTCTGGTTTTCCGAAGCGCGCACAGTTCTTGCATACCTCCAGCGTTGAGCGGTCGACCACGATCCTCTGGGGTGCTCCTGAGATCTCAGCGCCGCAAATCTCGCATTGCTTCTCGGTCATTTCGGAAACCTTTATAGGGGTCGGTGTTTAATAATCTTTGTAATTATGGATAGTGGAGAAGGCATGAACGAGTCACAGGCCGGTGCGGACTTTTCGCGCTACATCCTGGACCGCATGCGCCAGCTTGAAGAGCGCAACCTGGCGCTGCGAGAGCAGAAGGACCGCGTAGAAGGCGAAAAGCGGCTCATTGAGAACCAGAAGCTCAAGTTCGAGCGAGAAGCCCGCAAGCTGAGAAGCGAGCTGGAGCGCCTGCGCGTAGGTCCCATGATCGTGGGCACCATTGTAGATGTCCTGGACGAGAACAGGGTCATAGTCAAAAGCAGCACCGGTCCCAGGTTCGTGGTCAATCTCTCCCAGTTCATCGAGGAAGAGATCAAGCCCGGTGCACAGGTCGGCTTAAATCAGCAGTCATTTGCTGTGATGTGCGTGCTGCCCTCCCCCCGCGACCCGGCTGTCTTTGGCATGGAGATCGAGGAGGCTCCAGATGTGCACTTCTCCCAGATAGGGGGCCTGGAAACTCAGATCTCCGAGATCAGGGAGATTGTGGAGTTGCCCCTCAAGCGTCCGGACCTTTTCACGGCCGTAGGTATTGAGCCGCCCAAGGGAGTCTTGCTGCACGGGCCTCCGGGAACCGGCAAGACCATTCTAGCCAAGGCGGTTGCCCAGAGCACCGATGCCACATTCCTGCGCGTGGTGGGTTCAGAGTTCGTGCAAAAATACATCGGAGAGGGCGCGCGCCTGGTGCGTGAGCTCTTCGAGCTGGCCAAGAGCAAGTCGCCCGCCATCATCTTCATAGATGAACTGGATGCCATCGGTGCGCGGCGCATGGATGGAGCCACCAGCGGAGACCGCGAGGTGCAAAGGACTCTTATGCAGATCCTGGCAGAGATGGACGGCTTTGATGTGCGGGGCGAGGTCAAGCTCATCGCCGCCACCAATCGTCTGGACATGCTGGATCCGGCTTTGCTGCGCCCAGGCCGGTTCGACCGGATCATCGAGATTCCCATGCCCAATCGGGATGCACGTGAGTCGATTCTGAAGATCCATACCTCAGGCATGAGCCTGGATGATGATGTGAACCTCAAGTTGATTTCCGATATGGCGGAGGGTTCGAGCGGTGCGGATCTCAAGGCGCTGTCCACCGAGGCGGGTATGTATGCCATTCGCGAGGAGAGGACCATAGTATACCAGAGCGACTTTGTGGGCGCAGCGATCAAGATACTGCACAAAGAGAGAAACCTGGTAAGCGAGCCCGAGGGGCTGGTGCAGCAGTACATTTGAGTGTCCGGGGAAATTGCCTATGCCGAGGTCTCGGCCAGAGCATTCCTTTTTGAGATCATAATTTCGGGACACCGCAAACCTTATAAATAGGGATAAGTTGATATAATAATCCAAATATAACATACATTCATGATACACAGGGCTTATATCTCTATCCTCATAGCGATATGTGCAATTTTTTTGTTCGCAATGCCCGGAGCATTGGCAGGATGCACATATACCTATACTGGAGATGCAAATCATTGGTATGCGGCGTTGGTTCATCATTACTGCGGCAGTTCCCCGAATTATGCAGAATATAACCTTCACGGGTCTCTATTTTCCGATGCAGATCTCTATGTGAAGGATGAATATTCCGGTAACATATATAGATCGAGAAGCAGCGGCAGTGAGGAAACTCTGATCGTTCCCGTCCACTGCGGTTACAATCATGTAGTTATGGTGAATCTTTACCGGGGAAGTGGAAATTGGCGTGTTTGCTCGCCTCAGATTCAATGGAACGAAGGCTTCCAGGATTACGGAGATCCAAGAAACTGGTAATCCTCAGGCATATGATCTGTATATCAAGGCTTAAATAAACCTATTTTTTTGGCGATGAGCGTCTTTCCTTGGCATTTAGCCCATGAAAGATCTAGGGTAGTGGCGAACACACCAGCAGAGGAATTAAATTCAATGGGATGAGAATGACTGTGCTTGGGGGGAGAATGGAGGAGTAACATGAGCAAATTCTATAAAAGAATTGGAGCGGTTATTATCCTGTTCATTCTTTTGGCATTACTAGCAGCATCCGGCTCTGGCATGGAGAACAAGACGGCGTATACCCGGGATGGTATTCAATATATTAGCAAGGAACGAGTGGACGAAAACATAAGATATGAATACGCAAAGCCTGGGGATTATAAAGAGGTGCAGGTTCCTCTTGATACAATAGTAGTAGGCGCATCCACCATTCCGGAAAATATATCCATGCAAGAAGGAAAAAAGGAGACTGCAATAGAGGATAATTCCCCATTATCGTCCAACCAAACAGCCTCTGCATCTGCTTCGGAAAATAAATATCCTTATGCATCTCTCTTCATTGGGCTGCTGGTAATTGGAGGGCTGGTATCATTTGTCGCATCCGTTTTCTCTGGGCGGGATAGGCAATGAAAAATGATCCATCGGTCATCGGTTAAGGACATTTGGGATAGATGTTGCATAATATCATCCTTTTTGTACTTAGCCATTTTTTATTCCAAGTTTAGTTATATATAGGTGATGTGATCTAATTATCCCCTGGAAGG
>Ga0247842_10001450_pt1 | contig 39633 bp, 35 predicted proteins | sample LaCruzMarch2015__3_FD_192411 | JGI IMG/M metagenome (GOLD analysis project Ga0247842, IMG submission 192411) | Freshwater microbial communities from meromictic Lake La Cruz, Castile-La Mancha, Spain - LaCruzMarch2015_19m | ecosystem: Environmental > Aquatic > Freshwater > Lake | place: Spain...
TCTTGGTAGAAAGAGGCGGCAGGGCGTGATAAGCCCTGTGAATAATCGCATTTCCGTCGATAAGAATAAGTTTTTTATTTTCTTTAGCCATAGCTTAATTATACAGCTAACGGGTGGTTTTACAAACAAAAAACGGGCGGTGAAGAAACTTTCACTTAGCCCGTTTTTAATTTTCTTAAAATTTTATTTTTAGATATTTTCTAAAGTTATTTTTCTTTCCTTGTTATTTATCCATTCAAATTTAATCCATAGTGTTTTAGCCGGGATTATTTTTTTTACTCTTTCTGGCCATTCGATGATGACAATGAAAGCAGGCTTCCCAGCAAAATCCTTCCAGCCGAGATTTAGAATGTCGTTACTTTTAACCCGATATGCGTCTACGTGATAAATGTTTATAAATTTGTTATTTTTTAATTTGGATTTGATTGGAAATTTGTCATTTGTCATTTGAAATTTCCTACTTTTGTAGTGTTTAATCACCACAAAAGTAGGACTAGTATAGGGTCCTTTTACTTTCAGTCCTTTTAATAATCCTTGCGCGAATGTTGTTTTACCGGCGCCCAGATCACCGCTAAGGCAGATTATTTCTCCACCGCAAAGTTCCTCGGCAAGCATATTGCCCAGCTTTTTAGTCTGAGCTGAAGAAGTTGTTATAAATTTATTTTGCATAATAGGAAGTCTAAAGCGAAAAATTGAAAGTGTAAAGTAATTTTTATAAATTTAGAATGCGCATTTTTATTGTCATCTCCGCTTTTTCCTGTGTCATTCCCGCGAAAGCGGGAATCCAGACTCCCCGGATTTTCCATTAAATAAAGCTGAGCTATAAATATTTTTATTTACAATTTCACAATTTTTATTTAGTTTTTTATTTTAATATGGCTAGTGACACCTGGATTCCCGCCTTCGCGGGAATGACATAAAATGGAATACGAAATAGATGAAATAATTAGGCAACAAAAAACGGCGGACTCTGATAAAGTTCTATCAAATCCGCCGTCTTCTCTTCTTTCTCCGATTCAGAAACATTTACCTGCGGGAAGTATCTTTCCGGCAGGTATGTAGCGTATTATTCTGCGTTGCTTATCGAATATCAGCGCTCCATTGGGAAGATGCGTCTCGTTGGTGAGGCAGCTATTTTCCCAGAACTCGGCTGGTCCGTTTGATCCATAAGCCGTGTCCATCACGGGTTGTTGCATCACAACTCGTTCTATCGGTCGCTCTATGATAATCACCTCCCGTTGTGCGGGATAATATGGTCCAGGATCATAGTAATATCCCGTGCCCCATGATCTCACATTCCCTGCTCCGATTGCGATACCGCCGAATCCCAACCCCACCGTTACGTGTATGTCATCGCCTCCGTGCTTCCCTTTATGTCCCTGACCTCGCGCCGCGGCATCGTTTACCGAAAACAACACTGCGACGACAATTATAATTGCCAAAATTGTTTTTTTCATGGCACTCCTACTCCCTTCTTTTCTTTCTTAGCCTTTTTGGGCTTTTTGACTTTTTTGGCAACAGCATAATTGGGCGTAAGACCTTCTCTGATTGAGGGTGTTACATACACCTGACCGCCGCCCTGCGTTGCGTAGGCCGGCTGGGGATAGATGTATGCCTGACGGCATGTGCCACACGGAGCCACACAACACCCAGTTAACATCAACGCAACCGCAAATAACACCAATACTGCCAATAACACGTTCCTTTTCATACATCCTCCTCGCGCTATGCGCTGTTTTTTTATTTTTATTCTTACCGAAAAATTGTTTTTTCACTCGCCTTACATTTTGCTACGCTCCATGCGGATGTCGCAAAAAACAATTTTTCGGCAAGAATCTTTGATTTTTAAACAACTTCTTATTATATATAACTATTTTAAATTATTTAACTTCTTGCAATTTATTTCTTTCAATTTCATCTCCGCGGTCATATTTGTACGATCCGGATTTCACTTCTTGTCTCTTATTTTTCTTTCTTTGATTGGCTTTATTAATTTTTACCCTGTCGCTTTTAACTTTCTGTTTTAAATTATGCTTTTTTTGCTTGGCATAATCAACAGTCTTATAAGCCGTTTTTACTTCTTGTCTTTTATTGGCGCGGGCAATAGCGTCCCAATCGGGAGTAACATAGCCAAGGCAGGCATTAAGGGGCAAAAGGGAGAAAAACATAGAAATAGCCAGAAAAACAATTAGTATTGTTTTTCGGCTTGTTTTAGCTATTTTTTCTGCAATTTGAGAGTAAATAGTGTTCATAAATATCGTTATTATTTAACTGTCCACTATACTCCAAAAACCCCATTTTGTCAACCCCCACACCAATTTTGCACAAGCGCAAGGCGCTAATTGGCGCTAGCCAGTACAAATTTGGTGTGTGGGGTCAAGGTATTGTTGGCCCCGCACTAAATTGACATTATGCAAAGAACACGAATAAGAAATAGCCACTTCCTTGGTTTGAAAATACCGGGATTTCTATGCTACACCCATTTAATGCGAAAATGTCAAATTAGTGCGGGGTTGACATTGATATCAAAGCCTGCTAACTTGTACTACCGTACCAGCACCAGATTAATTGCTTTTTTATGGGGAAATTTTACAGTTAAGTTTGTTTTTTGATTTAAGTTGGTTTATGATTTTCAATTTTAAATTCACAATTTTCAATGAATTTTCAATGAATTAATTTTTTAAATGTTTTAAACATTTTGAAATTATAATTTGATTAGAAATTTAAAATTTTTTCCGCCATGAGTCTTGATAGCGCGCAACAATTCGACAATGTTCTGAAAAACGCCAAAAATGTTTTGATTTTTATGGCGCAAAATTCCGGAGGTGATGTAATCGGTTCGGCATGGGCGACATACTTCTTTTTGAAAAAAAATGGAATGCAGGCGACCGTTGTTACGACGGACGGCGGCATTAATTTTGAGCGATTTTCTTTTTTAGCAAAACCGGAAGACGTAATCGACAGTCTTGCTGGCGCGCGCGACTTTGTCCTTTCGTTCAATACGGAACATAACAAAATTACAAATGTGCGCAGTGAACGCAATGGAGAGGAACTGCGGATTTTTATTACTCCGGAAAAAGGCTCGATTGATCCGCGCGACTTCTCGTTTATTCCGGCAAAATTCAAATACGATCTCGTAATCGTACTCGGCAGTCCGGACAAAGAATCTTTAGGCAAAGTTTATGAAGAAAATCCCGATATTTTTTATGAAGTTCCGGTAGTGAATATCGATTATCATGCCGATAACGATAACTTCGGACAGCTTAACATCGTGGATATTACCGCGTCTTCAACTTCTGAAATTGTCGCGGATCTTTTGCAAAAAATCAACGAGCAAAATATCGATGAATCAATGGCAGAAAGTTTGCTGGCCGGAATAATTGATGCGACAAACAGTTTTCAGAAAAATAATACTACTCCGAAATCGTTACATATAGCTGCGGCCCTAATGGCGAAAGGGGCTAATCAGCAAAAGATAATCCGGTATTTGTACAAAACACAACCTCTGCATCTTTTGAAACTATGGGGGCGTGTGATGGCGCGCTTATATTGGGAAGATGATATCAGTTTGGCCTGGGCGCCTGTATATATCGAAGATTTTGTGCAAAGCCGCAGCAATCCGAGCGATATCCCGTTTATTTTGGATAAGATAAAAGAAAATTATTCAGCAGGAAAAATATTTATGGTTCTCTACAATGAAACGGCGGGGAAAATACGAGGTATCATTAAATGCAACAACAGCGACCATCTGAAAAAAATCTCTCAAATTATGGAGGCTAAAATAAGCGGAGAAATCTGTGAATTTTGTGAAGATGCTAATGACACAACCGAGGCCGGGCAACGCGCGGTGGAAAAACTGCGGACACAACTCGCAGTCCAACAATAAATAGCCTCGAGTGGCTTGCAAAAATTGTTTTTTGCAAGCCAAGTAATTCATATTGTTTGTCCAACTCAGTCCAGCATGGGCTGTTTTTTTATTTGAAAATTTAGTCATTGCGATTTGATTTAAAATTTAAAATTCATTTTGCCTAAATGACTTATTTAGGTTATAATTACAAAAAATCTGGCAAAACAAATATAAAAAACAGATATGGTAAAAGTTTCCAAAAAACAATTAGCGCATGATGAAGAGAAAGATACACAAGCCGGAAAAGCTCTGCAAAAAATGCGCGGGCACTCTGAGGAAGAAATTGCGGCGCAAATGGCTTCGGACTGCGGACTTTCATATGTGGATCTGAATATTTTTCCCGTGAGTTCGGATGACATGCGCACTATCAGTGAAAAAGAATCGCACCAGTACAATATGGCGGTTTTTCAGAAAATGGGAAAAGAATACAGAATTGGAATTGCTGAGCCAAAAAATCAAGAAACTCTTGCATACATAGAAAAGCTTAAAAAAGAGAAAGGATTAACAATTCATCTGTATGTCATTTCGAATTCTTCTTTAAGCAAAATTTGGAAAAGATACGCCGCCATTCCTTTTTTGGAAAATTTGGAGTCAATGCAAATCACTCTTAGCGGAAAAGATTTGGACGAATTCGAAAAAGAGTTCGGGAAGATGCTGGAACTGAAGAAACGCATAAGAGAGATTCCTACGACACAAATAATTTCCATCATCATGGCGGGAGCCGTGAAAATGAAAGCAAGCGATATTCACTTCGAACCCGATGAAGAAGAAGTGCGCATGCGGTTTCGTATCGACGGAGTGCTTCAGGATATCGGAAGATTTCCGATGGATACGTATCATTTTATTTTGTCCCGCATCAAAATGATGGGCAAGATGAAAATCAATATCCGCGATATTGCGCAGGACGGACATTTTTCTGTGGATATGGAAGACGGAAAAATCAATGTAAGAACCAATATAATACCGGGAAATCACGGAGAATCAATAGTAATGCGCATCTTGAGCCAAGCCGATATAATGCTTTCGGTCGAAGATTTGGGGCTTAGGGGTTTAGCGTATGAACGCGTACAGAAGGAAATTGCAAAACCGCATGGCATGATTTTAACTACGGGACCTACGGGCAGCGGAAAGACTACAACACTTTATGCTTTGGTGAATAAACTGAATACCACCGGGGTAAAAATAATAACAATCGAAGACCCGATTGAATATGAAGTAAAAAATATTTCGCAAACGCAAGTTGAAAAAGAGCGGAATTATACTTTTGCGGAAGGGCTCAGGGCGATTGTTCGTCAAGATCCGGACGTCATTTTAGTGGGTGAAATCCGTGATGACGAAACAGCTGATATCTCAGTAAATGCGGCGCTTACGGGGCACCTTGTCCTTTCGACATTGCATACGAACAATGCTCCCGCATCGATACCCAGATTTATAGAACTTGGAATAAAACCAAATTTAATTTCTCCTTCGGTAAATGCATTCATCGCGCAAAGGCTTGTGCGGAAGCTCTGTCCGCATTGCAAGGAAGAATATGTTCCGGCGCGTGAAACAGTTGATTCTATCAAAAAAATTCTTTCCATTATTTCACCGAAAGCGAAATTGGATATTCCAAAAACCGTGGAAAAGCTGTATCGTCCGGTGGGCTGTGAAAAATGTCACAAGCTTGGCTTTAAAGGACGCATTGGAATTTTTGAAGTGTTGACGATAAGCGAATCAATCGAAAAACTTATTTTGGAAATGGGCAGCGAAAGAGAAATAACACAAGCCGCACTGGAAGATGGGATGATTACGATGGCGCAAGATGGCATTTTAAAGGCGATTGAAGGGCTGACCTCGATGGAAGAAGTTTGGAGCGCGACCGGACAAACAGATTTCCTTGAAGATATATACGCAAAACTTATGGAGCAATCATTATCGCGGTCGGTTGATATTTCCGAAGAAGATTTAGAGGCGGTTTCAAAAAACATGACTTCGATTGAATCATTGGGAAAGTTTTTGCAAGGTTCCAATCAAAAAGAAATGGGGAAATATCTTTTTGCCAGCAGTTTACTTTTAAATGTTGGCGACATTCACATTGAGCCGGAAGAAAAAACCGTAAAAATACGCTATAGAATGGATGGAATTTTACAGACGGTCGCAGAAATTCCAATTAATGAATACCCGAGCTTGCTGGGAAGCATAAAATTTTTGAGCGGGTTCGCTTCTGAAGTCAGGGGCGGGGTTATGGACAGCCGTTTTACAATTTCGCTTGAAAAACCTTACAAGAATATAACCGAAACAAAAATTGATGTCCGTGTGTCCGTCATACTGGGAGGATACGGCGAAACAGTTGTTATGCGACTCTTAAATAAATCGGCAGTCGCGCTTGATTTGGAAAAACTTGGAATTCGCAAACAAAATCTGGAAAGAATAGTGCGTGAAACAAAAAAACCGAATGGAATATTTTTAAACACCGGGCCGACCGGATCGGGAAAAACTACGACGCTTTATAGCATCCTGAAAATTTTGAATAATCCCGAGGTAAAAATAATAAGCGTTGAAGATCCAATCGAATATCAATTGGATGGAATTTTGCAAACTTCCGTAAATGATAAGGAGGGATATACATTTGCGACTGCCTTGCGCGCATTACTCCGTCAAAATCCGGATATCATGATGATTGGTGAAATTCGCGATGAAGAAACAGCCAATATTGCCGTACAAGCCGCACTGACAGGACATTCAATTCTTTCCACATTGCACACAAACAGTGCGGCTGGTTCCATACAGCGTCTGATAAATATGGGAGTGCGCAGTGACGACCTGGCAACTGCTGTGAACGCTCTTATGGCGCAAAGACTTGTGCGAAAACTTTGCGATTGCAAAACCAAAAGACAATTGACAGAAGAAGAAAAAAACAAAGTCAAAGAAACATTGAAAAATATATCAGAAAAATCCGGCATAACTATTCCACCGATGGATTGTGTGTACGAACCCAAGGGCTGCGAAAATTGCAACAAAATCGGATACAAAGGACGGACAACAATCAGTGAAGTTTTTGTAGTTGATCGCGATATTGAAGAAATGATTATGCAAAACGCTTCTTCTACTCAACTCCAGGATAAAGCGGTTGAAAATGGCATGATAACGATGGAACAAGATGGAATTTTGAAAGTTCTTGAAGGCGAAACAACTTTTGATGAAGTGAATAGAGTAGTTTGAACAGCTGCTTAGCTTCCTAGGCTTTAGCTTGTTAGGAAATGCAAAACATAAAAAAACCTCCATTGCTGGAGGTTTTTTAAGGCCTTTTTGCGTTTATTGATCTGTAGACAAGTCCCAAAAGACGGATCCCTCGGGGAAGGAACAGTGTCGAGGTGCTCCGCAGCCGAAACCGCAAAGCCCGTATCTTGGCAAAAAGTTCCCGAATTGAGGACAAAAGATAGAAGCCCCCAACTGCCTACAGGTCAATAAAAACAATAGATGCAAAGGTCTTTTTCAATTGATTTTCGAGTTTAGCACAGCTTTGTTTTTTTGTCAACCCCTACACCAAATTTGCACTGTGCCAAAGGCACAAATCAAGGGAAACATATTATATGTCGTTTTTTAATTTTAAATAGTAAACAGTGTCTCGTATTAATTTTTTAAAAGTACAAATTTGATGTGGGGGTCAAGGCGTGCTAAAGTGAGCATATAGCGCGCAAAATGGAACGGAGTTATAATAAAAAAAGAAGATATCACGCTCTATTATGTAGTACGTCAGAATATGTTATTTGTTTCAGCATAAGACCTGATGTTTTGTAAATACGGCTTGCCAAAATTATTTTTTACTTGCCTTTCATTCGCTTCGCTCATGCGGAAGCCGTAAAAAACAATTTTTATAAAGCTTTTAAGAGTTTATGTAAACTAAGAACCACGAACCAATAACTACGAACCAGTATGATTACAGCCTCAAATGAAAAAGAAGAAGATATAGTTTTGGATATGACACTGAGACCACAGCGGCTTTCCGAATACGTTGGTCAAAAGAAAATCCGCAAAAATCTGCAGATGTTCATGGATGCTGCCAAAAAAAGAGGAGAATCAATAGAACATGTCCTTTTGTATGGTCCTGCGGGATTAGGAAAGACCACGCTGGCGCACATTATTGCCAATGAAATGGGCGTGAGTATCAGAGTAACTTCGGGTCCTGCAATCGAAAGAGTTGGAGATCTGGGTTCAATATTAACGAACCTGCAAGATGGCGACGTGCTTTTTATAGATGAAATACACAGGCTCAACAAATTAATTGAAGAAGTTCTTTATCCAGCAATGGAAGATTATAAGTTAGACGTGATTATTGGCAAGGGTCCGTCTGCCAGGACATTACAGCTTGATTTACCAAAATTTACGCTTATCGGCGCGACGACCCGGCTTGGTTCGCTTTCAAATCCGTTAAGGAACAGGTTTGGAGCGATTCATCGTTTGGAATTTTATGATGAAAATGAGATGAAACAAATAATTCATCGGAGCAGTAAAATCTTGGGCGTGTCTATTGATGATAGCGGTGCGATAGAAATAGCTAAATCGAGCCGTAAGACTCCCCGCGTAGGAAACAGAATGATAAAAAGAGTGCGTGATTTCGCTCAAATCAATAATCATAAAACAATAGATTCCGGCGTAGCCAGGAAGGCTCTGGAAATGATGGAAGTGGATGAGCTGGGTTTGGAACCGACAGACCGGCATATTTTAGAAACTATCATAAATAAATTTAAAGGAGGACCGGTAGGAATACAAACAATCGCGGCTGCGACATCAGAAGAGATTGAAACCATAGAAGATGTTTACGAACCTTTTTTAATCCAGCTTGGATTTTTAACCAGAACTCCGCGCGGACGAATGGTAACCGAGCAAGCTTATATCCATTTGGGATATCCTGTTCCGGAAAATAATCAGAATAGATTGCTGTAAATTGTTTATTAAGCATTAGTTTTTTAGTAAACTTAAAAAATGTCATTCTGAGCGAAATCGAGTCCGTTAAGGACGAGATGAAGTCGAAGAATCTGCGTTGAGTATCACTTTCCGCACCATTCAGTAGATCCTTCGGCTGCGCTCCACTGCTATCGCAGTGCTGCTCCGCTCAGAATGACAATGATTTTATTTTTCGTGTTATAATATAAAGTGTAAAATTAGAAAAAACAAAATGCTGATATTAATTTTTCAAATATTGTATTATCTTGTTTTTTTCACGATGTTTTTGATGAGTCTTTTCATCATCTTCCACATCGTTTTTTATTCCTATACCACAATTTCAAAAATTATCACCCTATTGATATTCGTTCCGGTAGCTGCCGTGCTTTTATTTACCAACCTGGTTCTGTTTTCCGCACTTCCGCTCGACAGATTTTTTTCAGGCATACTGCCATAGTTTTATTTTATGGATCCGGTAGTGAAAATTCGAAATTGTAACAGAAATATTAGTAACAAATTTTTTATAATTAAGTAAGATAGTAAATATAATAAAAAAGAAATACCCCTGGCCATAGGCCATTCGAATTTCTACTACCGGATGGAAGGATTCTCAAGGTTTCATTTTAAGAATTTAGGCCAGAATGAAAAAATCATCCGGGTGATTCATCGCAACTGGTTTTATTTATTCCAGCAGTTTTTTTGGGTGATTGTGATTGTTGGAGCATCCATGGGCGGACTTAATTTAATCCCATTGTTTTTTCCGGAACTTTTTGCCGACATAAATCAGGAAGTTTCGCTTTTTGTGCAAAACTTTTTTATGCTTGCGGTATGGATGTATAGTTTTATGATTTGGATTGACTATTATTTTGACATCTGGATAATCACATCCGAGCGCATTATCAACATAGAGCAACGAGGGATGTTTACTCGTAAAATTAGCGAGCTAAGGTTTAAAAAAATACAGGATGTTACGGCTGAAGTCATAGGATTTTTGCCGTCGGTCCTGAATTATGGAGATGTCAGGATTCAAACTGCTGGCGAAAAAGAGGAATTTATTTTTCGCACAGTTTCAGATCCATACAATATCAAAAATATAATCATGAATTTGCAGAGAAAAAATGAAAAAAATTCCATGCATGAAATGGGAGAAATGATCATGGAAAAAATAGAAGAATAACGGGGGATAAAATTCGGGTGAAAATAAAAAGATTCGCTAATGGCGTAAAAAACAAAAATAAAGTTTTGTTTTTTTATTTGGCGCTGCCGGTCTTCCTGGCGGTGTTTTTTGTGTTTAGCAAAACTATTTCTGCGAAGAATAAAGAAATTGTAATAAACGAGATTTATGCTACTGGAAATGACGATTGGATTGAGCTGTATAATACTACAGATGGCGATATAGACCTTGCTAATAATTATCACATGTATAAATCTGTCTCAGCTTCGCTCGGCCTTCTAATGCGATTCGGAAATACTCTAGATGGAAGCTATCCCAGAGGAACAATAATAAAATCGCACGGATACTATCTTATAGTGCGTGATGATGCATCGAGCAATTTAATTGAAATGGCTGACGCAATTTGCACTAAGGTGGCTTTTACTTGGAATGGTTCTGGATACACTATTTATTTTGGAGATGGTGCTATTTCTAGTGCTAATGATTCGAACATTATTGATACGGTGAGATTTGTAGATGCTCAAAATAACACCGCACCTGAAATACAAAACAGCAAGAGCATAGGAAGACTTAAAGGAAAAGACAGTGATAATAACAGCATTGATTTCACTTTACAAAATCCAACTCCGGGAACAGAAAATTCAGAAGAAAATATTTCAGAAGAAACAAAATCCGAGTATGAAATAAATGAACTGAATCTTTCTGTGAAAATTAGCCAGAGCAAAGACATATATCCCCAAATATATGATTATCTTGAAGCCGAGCTTGCTGATGCAAACAGCAGAGAATTAAAACTAAGCCGTATAGGCAAGAGCTATAATTACAGTTGCGCCATTAGCGATACGCAAGAATGCGAATATCCCATTTTAAAATTTACCTGGGATTTCGGAGACAATCATAAAAGTTATTTATTTTCAACAAAGCATAAATACGAAGAAACCGGAAACTATAACGCTAGCCTAACTGTTTCCGATGGCAGTAAAAAGACAATAAAAAATTTCACTGTCAATGTTGAAGAATTCCCGCATCCCAACATCAAAATAGTTTCAATAAACGCTAATCCGAAAGGAAACGATACGGACAACGAAACTATTACGTTACAAAATAAATCAAAAAAGAAAGTTAATCTGAACGGGTGGAGTATCGCTACGGGCTGGGAAAAAATGTATAATCATCCGATTAGTGAAGATTTTAAAATAAAAGCGGGGAAAGAAAAAGAAATTACGCGAGAATTTTCAAAATTTACGCTAAATAACAAAAAAACGAAAATAGAATTAAGATATCCGGACGGAGAAGTCGCATGCGACGCGAAATACAATAAAAAGAAATTGTCCATAGCGGAAGGCGAAGTTTATATTAAGGGAAAAAGGGGGTGGGCTTGGCAGGTTGCCAAGCAAGATACAATAACCAAGAAACAAGACACAAACAATATCCAAAATACAATAATCAATAATCAAATCGAAAATAATGTGCAAGAAAATACGCAAGATGATTCTGGAAACATTCCAGATGCGGATATCGTCCAGCAACCGAAGATCGAAAGAGAAAATAAATTAGTCTTTAACTATAATAATGTCTATAAAATAGAATTGGCGGATAGCATTCCGCGTATTCTTGGCGCGGAAGACGTGCGAGAAATTGATGGGACATATCATTTCACGCCCGAGTTTCCCAATCAGGAACATTACGCAGTTGTTTTTGGAAAAAATATATTCGCAAGCATGAATTTAAAAATAAACATGCTGATAAATCATTTTTTCAACTGATTTTTGTTGACTTGCCATTTCCTTAATGATGCTTTATAATCTTCACCAGGAAATAAGGCTAATCCGAGCCCAATCCACGCGTTTTTTTAAAAAATATAACCGATAAATCCTCGCGTAATGGAGCGTTGGGGACAAAAAACTAAAGAGGAGGGTCATATTATTATGGTTAAAGTAGCTATTAATGGTTTCGGCAGAATCGGCAGGTATCTAATCAGGGCATGCATGGGCTATGAAACGATTTTCAAGATCGTGGCCATCAATTCCCGTGCAAAGCCAGGAACGCTGGCTCATCTTTTGAAATATGATTCTGTCCATGGAAGATTTGGGAATCATGTTGCGGTGGAAGGCGATAAACTGATTATTGACAACGAACAGGAGATTACGATAACCAATATAACGTCAGGTCCGGAAAATCTTCCCTGGAAAGCCATGGGCGTGGATATTGTCTTTGAATCAACGGGAAAGTTGCGCAAAAGGGAGGAAGCAGAAGGACACATCGTAGCAGGGGCAAAAAAAGTTATCCTCGCCGTACCGGGAAAGGGAATCGATGGAACATTCGTCATGGGTGTCAATGAGGAAACCTATGATCCGGAAAAGCATCATATCATTTCCAATGCTTCTTGTACCACAAACTGTCTGGCTCCCGTAGCAAAAATTATTCACGACGGATTTAAAATTGTCAGGGGGCTAATGACAACTGTGCATTCTTACACCATGGACCAGCGGCTCCTGGATGGTTCCCATAAAGATTTAAGAAGGGGAAGGGCAGCCGCCATGTCTATTGTTCCCACATCCACGGGAGCAGCAGATGCGGTAACTCAGGTAATTCCAGAGCTTAAGGGAAAACTCGGTGGCCTTGCTCTGAGAGTTCCAACGCCCAATGTATCCCTCGTAGATCTCGCAGTTGAGGTCGGTCGGCCCGTTACGATTAATGAAATTAACGGTGCTCTAAAAGCCGCATCAGAGGGTAGATTGAGAGATATCATGGCATTCTGCGAAGAAGAACTGGTTTCCATAGATTTTACGAGCAGTCCCTATTCGGCCATTGTGGATGCGCCCCTGACCAATGTTGTCGATAGCAACTTCGTGAAAGTCTTTGCCTGGTACGACAATGAAAGTGGTTATGCTTGCCGAATGCGAGATTTGGCGCTTCACATCGGCCAATATTTATAATGGCACCGGCATACATTGCGCATTCAAAAAGTGGCAGGACGTAGTATTATTACGTTCCTGCCACTTTTCATATTTAAAAATATAAACCACAAACGTCTATCATAAAAGATATTACAATTCCTTGCATATGCAAGGAATTGTAATATAATGTAAATGTAATGCATTTAAAAATATTAGATAAATATGAAAAAAAATAAAAGAACAACCAAGCAAATCGTAGAAGATTTTTTATATTCAGATAGCAAGAAGGCAACTGTTACAAAATTTGTGTTAATGTCGCTTGCTGTGGGTGGAATTGTTTTTGTTGGCGCATTAGCACCTGTGTTAGTATCTTTAATGGGAGAAAATAAGCAATTTAAAAAATTTTCCAAGAAACAGATACAAAATTCTTTTGGCGCATTGAAAAAACGAAAATTAATTGAAATTATTCAAGAAAAGAACGGAAAAACAAGGGTCAAACTAACAAATAAGGGACAAGCACGAATCAAGGAATTTTGTTTTGAGGAGCTACGAATTTCAAAAGCAAAACATTGGGATAAAAAGTGGAGAATTCTTATTTATGATATTCCCACAAAACCGAAGATATATAACAAGGCTAGGGAAGCGCTACGCGTAAAAATAAAAGAAATCGGATTTGTGCAACTCCAAAAAAGCGTCTGGGTATGTCCATACGAATGTGAAGACGAAATACTTTTTCTGACGGAAAGTTATCATGTGACGAAATATATTGAGATTTTGACAGTTGAAAAAATGCTTCACGAAGATCAATTAAAAAGAAAATTCAAATTGTAGAAATGGCTGGCAAGCGGGTTCTGTGCGGAATACTTTATTTTTGCAATAGTATTACAAATTCTGGCATATGCCAGGAAATGGTATCTATTTATAATAGACGAATGAAAAACAGCTGGTAAAAAAAACAGCTTCGCTAGAACGAGAAGCTGTTTTTATTTTCTCCAAGTAAAAATCATAAAGAGTTTATGAACTTTACGAGAGAGGCAAGAGAAATGACGCTGCATCTCTCTTGCCTAAATTCAATATATTTTAAACTCCTCTCCTTCGGGCTTCACCAAGGAAACCCGCTTAATCTCGTTGCCATCCAAAAAATACAAAACTTTTTCTGGATGAAAAATTTTCCAACTTTGAAGAGAGAATGATAGCCTCTTTATGAAAACTTCCGTATCTGTAACTATGACAAGAGGTTCTCCCAGAATACTCCCCTGCTTATTAGTTATTCTCTTCGTATGTTTTCTGCTTTCGGGATACATATAAAAAACATTCTCAGCCAAGGCTATTACATGGTAATTCTTACCGAGAAAAACATTTTTCGATTTTTCTCCTGGGTCAAGAAATACAACTTCAGTATCCATTTTTTTTACTGCATCTTTAGCCCTTTCAATAAGCTCCATAACATCCCCTCCTTCTCCCTCTCGGGTTGTGTGATAAGTTAGTACAAATCATCAGCCTTTTATTTTCTCTTCGCCTCTTGATATATTGGCGAGCGAGGTGCGGCTTACTTCACTTTATAATCGGTTATTTTGGTTAGCCCGACTTATATATTGTAAAGAACTTGGTTGCAATGTCTTGTTTGCTAATTCATCGTAACAGTGTATGATACACCCAAAACAGGAAAGTGTCAATAATTGACGTCACTAGCGTCAAGATAAAAATCGTTATAAATTTACGAAACCCTTATTTTAAGCAAAATATTGACAAAATATGCCAGTATGCTACAATGTAAATGTTGACGTAAAGTATCGACATACAATAGTTATAAAGTTTATAAAGTCGAAAGTTTTTAAAGCTTAATTTGAAAAACATGGAAATAAAGCAGACATTAGAACAGTTTGGGTTGGAAGGAAAAAAGGCAGATGTCTATCTGGCTGCTTTGGAGTTGGGCGGATCTAGTGTTATCGATATTGCAAAAAAAGCTAATATAAAGCGCACAACGGCTTATGATATCCTTTTGGATCTGCAAAAAGAGGGATTAATATCGCAAACAATGCGGGGCAAAAAAAGACTTTTTGTTGGTGAAGATCCGGAAAAAATAAAAAGAGACCTTGAAAGAAAAGAGGCTGCTTTTAGCGAAATATTGCCGATGATAAAATCTATATATAATATAAAAGGCGTAAAACCGAAAATTAGGTTCTATGAAGGAGTGGAAGGTTTGAAAGAATGCTATTTGGACACTTTGAAATATTCCGGAGAAATTTTGGCTCTTGGGTCAGAACATGCTGCGAAAGCTCTTAGCACTGATTGGCTCGTTTCCTATGTTGAAGAGCGGGTAAAGAAAAAAATATTTTTGAAAGCTATTGTGGCTGATTCACAATTGGTGCAGAAAGAATTTCTTTCCAAGGACAGAGAGCAAATGCGTATTTCTAAAACAATTGATTCCAAAAAATATCCGTTTACAATAGAAATAAACATATATGGGCATCAGAAAGTTTTTTTCATGTCTCCGAATGAGCAAATAGGACTGATAATTGAAGGGCAAGAAATTTATCGAACAATGAAATCAATGTTTGAACTTATTTGGGATTTGCTACCGGAAATTAAAATAAAATAACAAGTTATTACAAATTCTGGCATATGCAAGGAAATGTAATATCATGGGTTGATAAGGTTTTTCTTGAAACAAAGTTTTTTAGGTGGTAGCATTGAAATATATTAAGTATCCAGTAGCTGGTATTTAGTATCTGGTATTTTTTATACGAAATACGAGACACGAAATACATTATACAATTTATGTCGGGACATTCACATTGGGCGGGGATAAAACAACGAAAAGGTGTTAACGATGCAAAAAGAGCAAACGTGTTTACTAAATACGGTCGTCTTATTTCCATCGCGGCAAAACAGGGCGGAGGCAATCCAGATCATAATTTTTCCTTGCGTCTGGCAATTGATCAGGCGAGGTCCGTGAATATGCCAAAGGATACAATTGAGCGTGCTATCAAAAAAGGCACAGGCGAACTTAAAGACGGGGCGGAAATCGAAGAAGTTATCTATGAAGGATACGGTCCCGGAAACGTTGCTATGCTTATTAAAACCGCCACAGATAACAGAAATCGCGCAGTCAGTGAAATAAAAAGTATTTTCACAAAAGCTGGCGGGAAATTGGCCAGTGAAGGCAGTGTTAAATTTATGTTCAGGCAAGTTGGCAATATCGACATAGCTGTTGGCGATAAGGATCCATATGATGTTGAAATGGCGGCCATAGAAGCGGGTGCCGAAGATACTGTTTATTCCGAAGACGTAATTACTGTATATACAAAGATTGAAAATTTACAAAAAGTTAAAGAAAATTTGGAAAAAGCGGGATTTCAAATTGAAAATGCCGGTTTGATATACGCTCCATTGCAGAAAACAACGCTTGATGACAATGCAAAAGTGGATTATGAAAAACTTCTGGAAAAATTAGACGAAAATGACGACGTGCAAGAAATATACGACAATTTATAAAACTGCGTTTATAAATTGTAATGTCAAAATCCCAATTCCCAATGACAAATCAAATCCAAAATCCAAATGACAAAAAATACGAAGCAATTATTTTATTTGAAATTTGAGCTTTGATATTGATTTGAAATTTGTCATTTGTCATTTGTCATTTAAGATTATAAAACCATACTATTTTAGCAAAAACTGTGAAAAAAACACAAAACATAAATACTAGCAAAGCACTGCGTGTTCTCGGAATAGATCCTGGCACAGCAACCGTCGGCTGGGCTGTCCTGGATGAATTAAAAGGGGTGGTCAAAGTGGTTGCATATGGGCACATTGCCACTTCGCCAAAAAACACTACGACCCAAAGACTTTTTGAGATTTCCAGCGACCTACAACAGATAACGAAAAAATATAAACCGGATGAATCTGCAGTGGAAGACTTATTCTTTTTCAAAAACGTAAAAACAGTCATGAAAGTGAGTCAAGCCAGGGGCGCTATACTATTGACACTTGAGAAAAATTGTGTTAGCGTATTCGAATATACTCCACTGCAAATTAAGCAAGCGCTGACGGGATACGGACGGGCTGAAAAGAAACAAGTTCAGATAATGGTGCAAAAAATTCTGAAACTCAAGAGCATTCCTAAGCCGGATGATACTGCCGATGCGATTGCAATTGCGCTATGCCACCTGAATAGCAGAAAGATGATGGACGTTAAAAATAGCTGAGAATAGTACATTTTTGAGTGATTTTTTATTTTAATATTAATTTAGAATTATGAATTTCGAATTTCGATTGAATTTTTAATGTTTCAAAATTGAATGATTCAAACATTCGGATTTGATTCAAAATTCAAAATTAGAAATTCAAAATTATTTCAAAACTTTTATGGAAAACATCAGTCCCATTATCCGCTATTTTGTCGCGCAAGGCGTACCGCTTGATACGGTAATTTTGCTTTTCATGCTGCCGATTATCGTCACTCTTATTGCTTTTTTCCGCCAAGTGGTCGGAATTAAAGCTTTCGGCATTTATACGCCCGCAATCGTAACATTTGCCTTTTTGGCAATACCCCAGCTTCGCTACGGGGTTATCATTTTTGCAAGCGTTATTTTAGTAGGCATGCTTATGCGTTTCATACTAAAACGTCTCCGTATTTTATATCTGCCCCGAGTTGCAATCATGTTAAGCATAACTGCTCTCGTAATTTTAACTATGCTAGGCTTTGGCGGATCTATGCAGAGAACAGGGCTGGCTTCGGTTTCAATCTTTCCAATATTAATTATGATTACTATTGTGGAAAAATTTGTTGCGACACAAATTGAAAAAGGAAATAAAACCGCGCTTATTCTTGCATTGGAAACCCTTGTAATTTCAATAGCAGGATATTATCTGGCAAGCTGGCCGCTTCTCGTAAAAGGCATTGTTACATTTCCCTTGTTAATACTTTTTACAATCCCAATTAACATCTTACTCGGAAAATGGAACGGATTGAGGATTAGCGAATACATAAGATTCAGGGAGGTGCTGAAAAATATAAAATAATCTCTAACGAAAATACGAATCAATTACGAATTTACAAATATACAAAAATAAATTCATTCGGAATTTCGTGTATTCGTAAATTTGTAATAAATTTGTAATTTGTTTGTTATGCTTGATTCCATAAAAAACGCGCATAAATTGCTCGGCATGAATGCCCGTAATCTTGAATATATCCGTCCGTATAACCGCAAGAACGCTAAGCAATTGGCGGATAACAAGCTTTTGAGCAAGCGCAAGCTTGGCAAGGCCGAGATTCCTGTGCCAAAGCTTATAGCAAAAATAAGGTCAATCGAAGAATTGGAAAATTTTGATTGGTCAAGTTTGCCGTCTTCTTTTGCGCTGAAGCCCAATAGGGGATTTGGAGGTGAAGGAATTATGATTGTTTATGCGAGAAAAAAACCGTCTAAAAATATCACACAAAATGAAGCCGGCGTTACTGCGGCAGATGTGTGGATAAAAGCTGATGGAAGCAAGATAACCGCAGAAGACATGAAGAGCCATATAAGAAATATTTTAGACGGCGCGTTCTCACTTTCAAACTTGCCGGACATCGCATTTTTTGAAGAACGACTGACGCTGCTGAAGCTTTTTAAACCGTACGCGTATAAAGGCATACCCGATATTCGTGTTATTGTATTTAATCGCATTCCTGTTATGGCGATGCTTCGTCTCCCAACCAAAGAATCCGGGGGAAAAGCTAATCTGCAACAAGGCGGAATCGGAGTGGGAATAGACATGGCATCCGGAGTTACAACGACTGCAGTTCTCGGAAAAGGGAAAATAATCGATTACGTTCCCGGCACTCGCTTATTACTTTCGGGTATTAAAATTCCATACTGGAAAGAAATATTACTTCTGGCAGTAAAAGCGCAGGAAATTTCCGGCATGGGTTTTTTAGGAGCCGATGTTGCGATTGATAGAGAAAGGGGACCCGTGTTTTTGGAAATTAATGCTCGTCCCGGACTTTCAATTCAAGTGGCTAACCTGAGCGGACTTAAAGAAAGACTGGAGCGAATTAAAGGTTTACGCATAAAAACTGCGATAAGAGGCGTGCGTGTCGGCAGAGATTTATTTGGAGGAGAAATTGAAGAGGAGGTCGAAGATATTTCCGGAAGAAAAGTTATTGGTACCGTAGAAAAAGTTAAACTTATAGGTAAGGACGGCAAGGAAGTGGAGATTGAAGCTAGAATCGATACCGGTGCTGGTATTTCTGCTATTGATAAAAAATTAGCGACAGAGCTAGGTTTTGGCGAGGCAGTAAAATATTGGGAAGATTTTCACTTGGACAAGATTTTAAGCACCCAAGAAGTGGAAGAATTGAGCAAAAATGAAACCTGGAAGGATCTGGAAAGACACCCAGACATAGTTGGCGTGGCTAAAACTTTTTCTTCCCATGGTGCTACTTATCGTATTGAAATAAAAGTGCCACTTATTTTGGACTCCCTCTCGCTTGTCTCGAAGCTTTCCATTGCCAATCGCGAAGGACTGACATATCGTCTGTTAATCGGAAGAAAAGATTTAAAAAAATTTTTAATCGATGTAAATAAATAAAAAAGCAATAATTTTATGAAAAATATAGTAGTCATATATTGGGGAGATGATTGGAACCGTTCGGTTCCAATTTCAAACGAAATCACCCGGCATTCTTTCGAGGAATGGCATGATTTGGGTCTCAAAAGGGGCATTGCCATGTATAGGTCATCGATCGAATGGTATGACACGCGGAAAAATGTTTTTACAAAGGCATGGGCCTTTCGGAACGGAAAATGGATAAAGATAAAACGTGAAATAAAGCCGCATCTTATTTATGATAAAATTGCGGGGAAATATGATTTTGCGGCGTTTGAAAAAAAACTGCACTTGAGCAACCACGCAAAAATGTTCAACAATCCGTTATTTAGAATGATGGTTAACAACAAACTTTCCCAGTATGCAATTCTCGGCGAATTTATGCCGGAATCATTTGTTGCTATGGATAAAAAAGATCTTGCGATGGTATTTTCCAAAATTAAATCCAAAAAAATAGTCGTGAAACCTTTATATGGGTCGGGGGGCAAGGGTATCGTTATTGATGAGAAAGAAAAAGCCGCAAGAAAAAAATATAACTATCCTGTACTTGTTCAAGAATTTATAGTTAGCGAAAAAGGAATTCCCGGTTTTTCAAAAAAGAAAGAAATTTCCGATTTGCGCCTGGTGTATATGAATCATAAACTGGAATACGCGCTTTCGCGTATTGCCAAAAGGGGATCGCTATTTACTAATCTTCATCAGGGGGCAAGCGGAGTGCTTGTTCCCAAAAAGTATATACCAAGAGAAGTTATTCGAATTACGAGAAGTGTAATTAATAAATTGAGCATATTTCCCGAATCGCAATATTCACTGGATTTTATTTTTTCCAATTCCGGCAAGGCTTACTTGGTTGAAATGAACACTACGCCGGGGATAGATCTTATAACAGCGCTAGGAAATGAAAGGGTAAAACAAGAAAACTTTGAGGCTATAATTAATTTAGTACGATGAAAAAAAATAAATTAACAGTTGCTATTGTTGCTCCAGCATTCGGAGAAATCGGCGGTCCGGAAGTAGTTGCGAAAACCATAGCCCACGCTCTTAAAAAAGAAGGGGTAGACGTTACCTTATTTGCTCCGGGTGATTGGAAAACCGACGTAAAACATATCCCGACACTGGAAAAAAGCATTTGGAATATGAATCCTTTCGAAAAGAAAAACATTGAACAGCTTAGGATTAAAAGCCAAATGAAAGTTATTGAATATGCCGATAAATTTGATATAATTCATTTTCATTGCCAGCGCTATTCCCCCTATGCTTCCAAAGAAATATCAAAGCCTTGCGTACTAACTTTTCACAATAATTTTTCTGAAGAAGCAATTTCAGAAGCGAAGAAAGCAAAATTATATACCGTAGCAATTTCACATGCGCAAAACGAAAAAAATCTTGCAGACGCCGTTATTTATAATGGCGTGCCAATGAAAGATATTAAACCGTCTTTTAAAGAAGGAAAATATCTGCTCTTTTCGGGTAGGCTTGCAGAGCAAAAAGGTGCAGACATAGCTATAGAAATCGCGAGGAAAGCGAAAAAGAAACTGTATATACTTGGAAGAATTGGAAACACGAAAGAACGAAAAAAATATTTTGCAGAAAAGTTGGAACCTTTCATTGATAATGAGCAAGTTTGTTACCTGGAAACAGTTAGTCATGAAAAAATGTATGAATATTACGCCGGCGCCCAAGCGCTTCTTTTTCCTATCCGTAGGTCGGAAGCCTTCGGGTTAGTCGCCATAGAAGCATTAGCCTGCGGTACGCCGGTAATTAGCACCAGAGTAGCGCCATTACCGGAAATCTTGAAAAATGATGAAACCGCTTTTCTTTCTAACGATATAGAAGAACTGATAACGGCTGCAAAAAACGTTAGCTCGTTTGACAGAAAAGTTTGTCGAAAATATGCCGAAGAAAATTTCGACAGTTCGATAATGGCAAGAAGGTATATTGAATTTTATAAAAAAATATTAAATTATTAAACGAATGTTTTGTCAGAATGAGACCGGAGATAATTTTTGATTGATCGGCGCGGTTGCGCATACTAGAGCTACTTCAAAAAAAAGCGTATAATAAAAACAAACAACCTATATCATAAAAATATGCGACAGATATTCGTATCAAATAAATTTAAACGCACTTCTTCTGGGGGTAAAGTCAATTATAAGCTTATGGGGAAGATTATCCTGTATCTTTTTGGCGCAGGAATTCTTTTTATAGTCGGGCTTTTCTTGTTTTTTTACAAAGATTTGCCAAGTCCAAATTCTGTCGATACACGCGTTGTCGTGCAGTCAACAAAAATATATGACCGTACTGGCCAGCACCTTTTGTATGATATTCACGGAGAAGAAAAACGCACCATAGTGCCGTTTGATCAAATTCCCGATACAGTGAAGTATGCAACGATAGCTCTGGAAGACCAGGATTTTTATAGCCATCACGGAATAGTAATTACTTCCATTATTCGATCAGCGCTTAAAGATGTCTTAAAAAGGGGCGCGGCTCAGGGCGGTTCTACGATTACGCAACAATTTGTAAAAAAATCGCTATTGACCGATGAAAAAACATTCACGAGAAAAATAAAAGAAGCGATTTTATCCATAGAAATAGAACAACGGTATTCCAAGGATGAAATTTTAAGTATGTATCTTAATCAAATACCATACGGGTCAAGCGCTTATGGCATTGAAGCTGCCGCGCAAACTTTTTTTGGTAAATCAGCGAAAGAACTGACTTTGTCTGAAGCCGCGCTTTTGGCAACACTTCCAAATGCTCCCACGTATTATTCTCCGTTCGGAATTCATATCGATGAATTAAAAGCGCGCCAGGAATCAGCAATCCAAAAAATGGCAACGCTGGGTTATATAACACAAGATCAGGCCGATGAAGCTAAAAAAGAAGATATTCTTTCGGAAATAAATCCAAAACAGGATAATATATCCGCTCCTCATTTTGTTATGTATGTTAAAGATTATCTGGTTAATAAATATGGAGAACAGGCAGTTGAACAAGGCGGACTTAAGGTGTATACAACTCTAAATTGGGATATGCAACAAATAGCGGAAAAAGCTGTTGCGGAAGGAGCGGAAAAAAATGTTGCGAACAATGCATCAAACGCCGCGCTTATTGCCGAAGATCCGAAAACGGGGCAAATTCTTGCCATGGTCGGATCTAAAGATTATTTTGGAAAATCCCAGCCGCAGGGATGTGTTTCCGGAAAAACTTGCAAATTCGAACCGCAGGACAATGTTGCAATCCGCGATCGCCAACCCGGGTCATCTTTTAAACCGTATGTATATCTGACAGCATTTACAAAAGGATACACGCCCGAAACTCTTCTTTATGATGTAGAAACAAGTTTTACTGCCGATGATTCATCGCAGGAAAATTACAAACCGCAAAACTACGATGGAAAATTCCATGGACCGTTACAGATGAAAAATACGTTGGCGATGTCTCTCAATATTCCTGCCGTAAAAACACTTTACTTGGCCGGAGTAAAAGACGCTATCAATTTGGCTAAGAGTTTGGGAATAACCGGGCTTAATGATCCTGACCGATATGGATTGTCGTTGGTTTTGGGCGGTGGTGAAGTGAAACTTATTGACCACGTTAGTGCTTATGGAACATTAGCTGATAATGGAATTAAACATGATAAAACTTCCATAATGCGGGTCGAAGATAAAAATGGAACAGTGCTGGAACAGTTTCAATCTTCAGACGGACAGCGCGTAGTCGACGAAAAATATTTAAGCATGCTTGATTATATAATGTCCACCAATGATTTACGCGCGCCGATTTTTGGAGATAATAATCCATTTAAATTTATAGATCGTCCTGTTGCCGCAAAAACAGGAACAACAAATGAATTTCGCGACGGTTGGGCCGTGGGGTATACTCCATCAATCGTAGTCGGGGTATGGGCCGGAAACAATGATAATTCACCGATGAAAACCGGAGCGGATGGTATAGTGGTTGCGGCGCCTATTTGGCGTAGTTTTATGGATAAGGTTTTGGTAAATTATCCCGTTGAACAATTTCCCAAGTACGAAAAAGAAGACGCGGGTAAGCCTGTTCTTAATGGCGATACAGGCAAGCAGGAGGATGTTAAGGTTTGCGAGATTCCCGGAGAAAAAGACGAATATTGTCTCGCAAGCGATGCATGTCCGGATTCTCTGGTAGAAAAGAAAAACTTTTCCGACATTCATGATATATTATATCATGTGAACAAAGATGATCCCCGTGGAGATTCGCCTAAGGATCCAAGTAATGATTCTCAATTTAAAAATTGGGAAAAGGGAGTGTTAGATTGGGCAAAGAAAAATGGCGGGAAAAAAGACAACAGCAATCCTGCCCCAACCGATGAATGCACTAAAGATCAGTTTTCTAAATTAAAACCTGATATTTCTATAGCTGTCGATAATAATTCCGGTTCACTTTCAATTTCAGCGGACATAGATTCTCCTTTTGGCATCGACAAAGTAACATTTTCGGTAGATGGAGACGAAATTGCCTCTATGGATTCCAAACCATACAGGACTTCATATTCGGTTCCGTCAGATAAAACCGGTTCTATAACGGTAAAAGCCACAATTAAAGATGATAATGGAAATAGTGCGAGTGATTCCAAATCTGTGTCGCTTTAATATATGATTGCCAAATTAAAAGGTACAATTGAATTTCTTCGCGACAACTATGCGGTTGTCGATGTTAACGGCGTGGGTTATAAAGTTTTTGTGACAATGCACACGTTCGGTATCATTGCCGGCAGAAAAGAAGTGGACTTTTATACGCATACTTACGTTCGTGAAGATACGCTTGCCCTGTATGGATTTCTTGATATTAATGAGCTTGAAATGTTTGAACTTCTGATTTCTATTTCCGGTATCGGACCGAAAGCTGCTATGGGAATCCTAACAATAGCCGATCCTATGACCATAAAAACTGCGGTTTTAAACGAAGATGCGTCGATTCTTACTAGAGTTTCAGGTGTCGGCAAAAAAATAGCACAGCGGGTAATTTTAGAGCTCAAAAGCAAGGTATCCGATATTTCTACGCATGAAAAAGCACAAATTATTTCAGACGGCGATGCTTTGGAAGCGCTGGTCTCAATGGGATATTCAGTTTCTGACGCCCGCGAGACATTAAAAAAGATTTCTCCAGATATCAAAGATGTCGGCGAAAGAGTAAAGATTGCCCTAAGGAATTTGGGAAAAAAATAACAAGGGTATGCTATAATAAATACATAGATAATCATCATATTTTGTGACAAAAATAAAAAACAATTTACGGGCTAGCAAATCAGATTGCAAAAAATCTTTTTTAAAAACAAAAAAAACTCGCTTATTAATAAAGCGTGGTTCTGTTCTCGCGTATTCTCTTATTGTTCTGGCAATGATGGTGGCAATTGTTGCTACAATGTCAGCGACGACGATTATTGAAAAAAAGAGCGCCGGCTCTACTGATTTCTCCGTACAAGCTTATCAAACCGCCGATAGCGGAGTGCAGTTGGCGATAAAAAAAATCAACAACAATACAACTGGAACCATAGCTGATGCGTTTGACTCTTGCAGTTCCGGAATTGCACAGAACTTGTCTGATGCATCTGTTGGTTTATACGACCTTTCTTTCTATTCCGACACGACGGGCACTACTCAAATTACAGATTGTGATGCGCAAGTGGACACCATAAGAAAAGTCAAATCAATTGGAAAATTTAATAACACCATTAGAGCGGTAAGCGTGGCGATAAACAACTTCCTTTCTTGCGGAACCGATCAAGTTTTTGACACCGACGGTAATTCTTACAATACCGTACTTGTAGACGACCAATGCTGGATGGCATCTAATCTGAGAGTAGGAACTGTAATTGGTTCAAAATTGGCTGACAATGTCACTCTTCAAAATCAAACCGATAATTCAATAATTGAAAAATATTGCTATGGTTATGTACAGGAAGGCGACGCCAGCCAAAAAGCTGCCGGAATAGAAAATTGTGATACAGATGGTGGATTATACCAATGGGAAGAAGCGATGCAATATTCTGATACTCCGGAAGCGCAAGGCATTTGTCCTGTTGGCTGGCATATGCCTATTGATGCCGAACAATATGCTTTGGAAAATTATTTAAAGGACACTGACCAGACTTGCGACACAAATAGACATGACGCATGGGACTGCTCTACAGCCGGAACTAAGCTGAAATCCGACGGTACTTCCGACATGAATTTTTTGCTAGTTGGTTATTGTGGTATAGACGGCTCTTTTAATGGTCGCGCTTCAGACGCCTATGCCTGGTCTTCATCTGAAAATGATTCCTCTGCTTGGTATCGAATTTTAAATTCCAGCAACGCCATGGTTTATCGAACCAATAGCAGCAAGTCTTATGGTTTTTCTGTTCGTTGTATTAAAGACCAGACCACTTAACTTGCTTGGCCTATTCTTTCATGGGCAACAAGGTTGAATCTCGCCGCATAAAAGCTCCGAGTTAAGGAGCTCTTTTATTTTGTCTTGTTTTGTTGTTATAATCAGACTATGGATAAAAACAATTTTCTTCAATCTAAACAATGGCTGAAATTCCAAGAATCAATTGGACGAAAAACTTTCGAAATAGATGCGGATGATTTTCATGCTGGAGCAATTGAACATAAGTTGCCGATTGTAGGCAACTACTTCTACGTGCCTCGTGGTCCATTTTTTTCTTGTCATTCTGAGCGAATCCGCCAGCAGGCGGAGGAGCCGAAAAATCCCGAGACAAATATCACAAGCTGTAATAGTACGGGATCCTTCGTTTCACCCAGGACGACAGAATTGATTGATTTGGCAAAAAAGGAAAATGCCGGCTGGGTTCGGATTGATCCTGAAAACGAGGAAACGTTGGATTTAATTAGAAAAAGTACGAATTATAAAACAGTAAAGGCGCCGCATGATATGCAGCCTAAAGAAATTTTTAGGATTGCTATCTTAAAATCGGAAGAGGAACTGTTGGCGGAAATGAAAAGCAAAACAAGATATAATATAAAACTTGCGCAAAAACAGGGAGTTTTCGTGAAAGTAATTTCCAATCAAATCCCAAATTCCAATGACAAAAAAAATACAAAATATATCGAAGAATTTGTAAGATTAACAAGAGAAATGGCCAAGAGAAACGGCATAACTTCTCATCCCGAAGAATATTACAGGAAGATGATTGAAAGTTTGCCTGGAGGTATGTTGAAATTATATTGCGCAGAATATGGGGGAAAAATAATTGCGACAAACTTAATATTGTTTTACGGCGACACCGCGACATATTTGCATGGTGCTTCGGGCAATGAACATAGAAATGTTATGGCGCCGTTCTTGATCCAATGGCAGGCAATAGCAGATGCGAAACAGCGGGGATGCACTCAATATGATTTTGGAGGAATTAGTAGTACCACGAACCACGAACCACGAACCAATAACTGGCAAGGAATAACTAAGTTTAAGTTAGGCTTTTCACCCAATACTGAGCCGATTGTATTTCCGGGGAGTTATGATATAATCTTAAATTCCAGAAAGTATGCTTTGTATAGAGGCTTGCAATATATCAAGAGATTTGCTAATGAAATATGGAAATAATTGAAAATGCAAAAATCAAAGTTTAAAATGATAATGTAAAATACAAAATTTTTTAATTCAGGCGGATTTCATGATTTTTATTTGTCATTTTTATTTTTGAAATTTACATTTTACGTTTATATGTATTATTTAAAATCTATTATTCCCCAGTCAATTAAAAATATTTATCATCTATTCCAAGCTATCCTGGCTAATTTTTGGTATGGTTTTCCGTCCCGGAGAATAAACCCCCACACCAATTTTATACTAGCCTCGCTAATCAATATTTTACACTCACATAAAATTGGTGTGGGGGTAAAGATTATCGGCGTGACCGGGACCAACGGAAAAACTACGACTGTTCAGATGATTGCCAAAATTTTAGAAGAAGCCGGGAAAAAAATAGCGGTTGCGTCAACCATAAATTTCAAATTGAATGGCGAGGAATGGGTAAATAAAACAAAATTCACAACTCTTTCAAGTTTCCAGGTTCAAAAATTTATAAAAAAATCCGCGGAAAGCGGTTCGGAATATTTGGTCCTGGAGATATCTTCGCATTCACTGGATCAATATCGTGTTTGGGGTATCAAATATCATGTTGCAGTTATCACGAATGTTACGAGAGAACATCTGGACTATCATGAGACGATGGAATCGTATAGAAAAGCAAAGTTAAAATTGTTCAAGAAAGCAAAAACAGCCGTGATTAATCTGGATATGGAAAATCCGGAAGAATATATTGAATACAAAACAGATAATATCTACCTATATTCATGTCGTCCTGAGCGAGTGGAACGAGTCGAAGGATCTCAAGATTCCTCGACTTCGCTCGGAATGACAAAGATTATTATTGCTGAAAATATTAAGTTGGGGATTGATAAATCGGAATACGAAATATCCGCCCAAGGCGGACCAGCCTCGGGCTGGCAAAATACGAATTTCACTTTAAATCTCCCTGGAATATTTAATATAGAAAATGCGCTTGCGGCAACGTGTGTCGGACTTTCAGAAAATATTGGTCTCGAAACAATAAAAACGGCCCTGGAAAAAATAAAAGTAATTCCCGGAAGAATGGATCGTGTAGAAAATAACAGGGGCTTGAATATCATCATTGATTATGCTGTTACGCCCGATTCTTTAGCAAAACTTTACGAATTAATAAAAAATATTCGCGACAATTCGCCCAAGACTGGCAATGGTTCGCGAATAGTTGCTGTTTTTGGAGCATGCGGGGAAAGGGATCGCGGGAAAAGGCCGATAATGGGCGAGATAGTTTCTAAATATGCGGATTACATAATTATTACCAACGAAGACCCATATAGAGAGGACCCGCAAAGAATCATTGACGAGATATTTAAGGGTGTTATCGAAAAAAATAAAAATAATGAAACTGAACCAGATAAATCCTCCAATTTCCAATTTCCAATTTCCAATTTCCAAACAAATCACAATGACCAAATTTATAATGACGGAAAAATTCCAAATTATAAGGTTGAAGGTACTAACTGTTGGAGAATATTGGATAGGAGAGAAGCTATCAAAAAAGCTTTGCAAATTGCAAAATCCGGTGATTTTATTATCGTGACCGGCAAAGGCGCAGAAGAAACCATGGCAGTCGGCAGAGAAAGAATTCCCTGGAATGACCGAAAAGTTATCGAAGAAGAATTACAAAAGCTTCAATAAAAAAGTCCCGCTACGGCGGGACTTTTAAAATATTCAAAATAATTTTTTAAACCAATATCCAAATCAATCCAAGCGTAAAAAGTAATCCCAAAATTGCACCGACGATAACTTCGCTGACCCTGTGTCCCATTCTTTCTTTAAGGCGAGGGAACTTGCTTTCATCAAGATCTAATCGCTCGACAAGCATATTAAGATAACGTCCCTGGTCTCCCATATACATGCGCAATCTTGCCGCATCATCAACAATAATGAAAGCCAATGCGAAGGCTACAGCAAACGCGCCTGTGTGCGTGCCTTCGAAATAACCCACAGAAGTTACAAGAGAGACTGCAAATGCTGTATGCGCTGATGGCATGTGTCCATGAGTAAAAGCATAGCGAATATCCCAGCCATGTTTGATACTATAAATAATAAATTTTATGATTTGCACCGCTACTCCTACCGTTATGGGGATAATGAATACGGCATATGATGATATAAATCGCATAATTTTGCGTATTATTTATTACTAATACGATTATAGCATGATTTTTTAGTTGGTGGTATAATAAGTGCACTAATAAACCCCTCACACCATTTATGCATTAGTTGTTAAATCAAGGCAGTTTATAATGTAAAAATGGCGTGGGGGTAAACTAATCATTTAAGCGGTAAGCGTTAATCCTTACAGCCTAAAATGATAAAAAAATATGGGTATCGGAACAATTATTCTAATTATCGCAGTTGTGCTAATTGCGGGGGCAATTGGAATTTATAACGGGCTAATCAGGCTGAAGAATCGTGTGGATGAAGCCTGGAGCGACATTGATGTGCAATTAAAACGAAGGCACGATCTTATTCCCAATCTGGTAAACACGGTCAAGGGTTACGCAACGCACGAGAGGGAACTGTTTGAAAAAGTTACTGCAGCAAGAACCGCAGCTATGGGAGCGCAAACTCCAGGTCAAAAAGAGCAAGCCGAAAATGCGCTGAGCGGAACACTGAAATCATTATTTGCCGTAGCGGAGAACTATCCTGATTTAAAAGCTAATCAAAATTTCTTGGAACTTCAACGTGAACTGACTGATACTGAAGACAAGGTCCAGGCTTCACGAAGATTCTACAACACGAACGTCAGAGACTTTAATATTAAAATCGAAACGTTTCCAAGCAATATTGTTGCCGGAATGTTGAATTTTGCTAAGCGTGAATTTTTCGCGGCGGAAGAATCCGAAAAAGAAGTAGTAAATGTACAGTTTTAGGAATGTTCTAAACATGGCAGCTGTTCTAATTGTTCTAAATGATAACTCATGAAAAAAATAGAGTATGGCTTTTATCGTTTGGAAGTTTGGAAACTTGGGATGAGGCTTGTTAATGATGTTTATTCCATAACAAAAAAGTTTCCAAATGAGGAAAGATTTTCCTTAACATCATAAATCAGAAGAGCTGCTGTATCTGTTCCGTTAAATATTGCTGAAGGAAGCGCAAAAAGAACCAAGAAAGACTTTGCATCATTTGTGAGAATCGCATTGGGATCATTGATGGAAACGATGACCTGTCTGGAAATTTCTCTTGAACAAAAATATGTTGCTAAAAATGAATATGAAAATTTTCAGGGATTAATTCAAGAATTATATTTTAAGCTTATTTCTTTGGATAAATTTTTGATGAATAACAAATAGAACAAGTATAACAATTAGAGCACTAGAACATCTATGACTTTATATACGCAAGCTGATAGAAATACCCGTCTGACGTGGGTTTATATCACAGGCTTTTTGGTTTTCGTGATTGGCGTCGGGTATGTTTTCGCGGGAGCGATGAATAATAGCGTCATTTTGTATGTCGCTGTTATTTTTTCGTTATTAATGAGCTTCGGATCATATTGGTGGAGCGATAAAATAGTTCTGGCCATGAGTAAGGCAAAAGAAATAAACCATGAAAATAACCGCGAGCTGTTTCATATCGTAGAAAATCTTTGCATTACAGCGGGACTTCCGATGCCGAGAATATATATTATCGAAGACAGTTCTCCCAATGCTTTTGCGACCGGACGTGATCCCCTGCATGGTGTGATTTGTTTAACGACGGGCATCATCAGTAAACTTGAAAAAATAGAACTCGAAGGTGTAATCGCGCATGAACTTTCCCATATTGGCAATCGCGACATTCTACTTTCAACAGTTGTAGTTGTATTAGTGGGCTTCGTTACGCTTATGGCGGATTGGTTCCGCAATTGGACATTTTGGGGAGGTAGATCCAGGGATAATGACAGAGAAGGGAATCAGCTTCAATTAATCTTGATTGTTATTGCCATAGTTCTTTCTATTCTGGCGCCGATTGCTGCGATGCTTATGCAATTAGCGATTTCCAGGAAAAGAGAATTTTTGGCCGATGCAGACGGTGCCTTGCTTACTCGTTATCCGGAAGGCTTGGCTTTGGCTCTCGAAAAAATTTCAGCCGATCCGAAACCTTTGACGGAAGCTAATCGCGCGACATCCCATCTTTTTATTGTAAACCCGTTTAAAGGAAAGAAGATGATGAAATTATTCATGACTCACCCGCCGATAGAAGAACGTGTAGCTGCTTTACGCGGAATGGAAATGAAATAGTATCTTGTGTCTTGTATCTCGTATCTCGTATTTCGTATAAAAATCAAAAATTTAAAACAGAAAAAAGCCGTCGGTTATTACCAACGGCTTTTGCTATTCGTAAATTAAGAGTAAAATATTGTTATGCAATGGAAGAATCCGAAAAATACCAGCAAATATTATTGGACGGCGCATGTAGCGGGAAAGATGCGTTACTATGGTCTTTCCGAGCAGAAAGTGCTGGGTGTTATCCGCAATCCGAAAAGAATTGAAACTGGCATTGCGGAAAATACTGTTGCGGTCATGGTGCCTGCGGGAAATATCAAAAAAAATAATAAAATTTCAAAATGGAATCGCTCATTTAATGATGATGGCGAAGCAGAGAAATGGAGCCAAGAAATCTGGGTTCTTTATCAAATCAGTAACCAGAAATCAGTAACCAGTAACCAGCAAAATGCACAATTGGAATCCAAAATAAAAATGCTTGGCAAAGAAAAAGCTAAAAAGCTAATGAAGCTAATTCCTAAAAAGCTGACTATTATTTCCGCCTGGCGATATCCCGGGGTAAGCCCCAAAAAGAATCCAATTCCTGAAGAAATTTTAAGAGAAATAGAGGAAATTTGCCTAAAATAGGTAATAACAAAACTCTTTGATATCTTAGCAAAAACGTGGTAAAATATATGTAACAATATAGATACCATAATTCATTAACAAATATAAGAATATGCCCGGTAGTGAAATTTTGACTGGTCTTCGGCCGATTAAAATTAGCGAAAGGCAAAATTAATAATTTAAACTAAAAATCTTGATACTTTATTGGATATAAAAATACAAGTGTCAAAATTCTACTACCGGGTATGGAAGAAAACATTGAGCAAAAAGAAGGGCAGCCACAAGCAGCTCCTGAAGCTCCAAAACAACCGGAACCCCAGCAACAAGCTGAACAGCCGGAAAAAGTTGAAGAAAAAAAAGAAACAACGGGTGACGAAAAGGACGTGACGGAAAATAAGCTCTGGGCGTTGCTTAGTTATTTTGGAATTCTTGTAATTATTCCGTTATTTGGAAAAAAGGATTCTTCATTTGCGCAGTTTCATGCCAAACAGGGCTTGGTCTTACTTATCGGGTGGATTATCAGTTGGGCTCCTGTTTTTGGAGGAATCATAGGAATTATAGTTTTGGTGTTTAGCATATTTGGAATCATATACGTACTGAAAGGTGAAAAAAAGAAACTGCCATTCGTTGGCGATCTTGCTGAGAAAATTACCCTGTAGAAAGAAAAAGTTTTTGCTTTCAATAAAAACGGACAATCCTCACGGGGTTGCCCGTTTGTGCTTATTGTGGGAATATTATACATATAACATTAATTAAATTAAAGCATATGCCTATGGCAATCCCAGTCCCAATTCCGAATCAAATTTTGTTCCAGATGGAATTTGGTGCGCGGAATCGCCTACGGCTTAGTAAAAAATATATTTTTTAAATAATTAAAGAATTGGGACGGGATGCTCATTTTTATAGCTTTTCGTCCCGCATTAAATAAGAATTAATTTATAGAACTACCCGACACAAAATTATATTTTAGTGCGGGGCTCGTTTCTCAAAGATAAAAATGGCAAAACGTACAAAAATAGTGGCAACCATCGGACCAGCTTCCGAATCGGAAGAAATTCTCAAAAAAATTATTTCCGAAGGAATGGATATGGCCAGACTTAATTTTTCACACAACAGCCATGAGTGGCACGGAGAAATTATCGACCGTTTGCGCAAAGTATCCGGCGAACTGAGCATGCCTATCGCTATTATGGCTGATTTACAGGGACCAAGAATTAGGATTTTAGCAGACAAAGATTTGGAAATAAAAAATGGAGAAATTATCCGAGTTTCTGATGTTGCTTCGTTTCCAAATTTCCAAATCCCAATGACCAATTTTCAAACAAATCCCAATGACCAAATTTCAAAAATTATTTTTTTGGATTGCGCGAATATAATTGATGGTATCGAAATTGGTAATGAGATTTTGATTGAAGATGGAACGAAAAAATTAAAAATAACAAAAAAAGAAAAAGATTTTTTGGAAGCCGAGGTTGTAACTGGCGGGACAATCAAAAATCATAAAGGAGTAAATTTGCCCGACTCGGATATCAAACTCGGAGCCCTAACAGAAAAAGACTTTAATGATTTGAAATTTGCCTTAAGCAAAGATGTAGATTTTGTGGCCATATCTTTTGTGAAAGATGCGGCAGACCTCAAGGAATTACGGGAAAAAATCAAAGAATTTTCCCCTGACAAAGTTGCCTTGGTAAAAATCATTCCGAAGATTGAAAGAAAAGAAGCAATAAAAAATATTGATGAAATTATTGATGAATCCGATGTCGTGATGGTGGCCAGGGGAGATCTGGGAATAGAATTGCCGGAAAGCGAAGTGATTATTTATCAAAAAGAAATTGTCAGCAAATGCCGGCAAAAAAATAAACCGGTTATTGTGGCAACGCAGATGCTTGAATCGATGATAGAAAATCCCATTCCAACTCGGGCGGAGGTTTCCGATATCTCCAACGCGGTTATCGATCATGCGGATCTGGTTATGCTCAGCGGTGAAACTGCCAATGGAAAATATCCCGTGGAAGCAATAAAAATAATGAGAGAAATTATTGAGAAAGTTGAAGAATCGCCGCTGGACGACTAATACCAAATTAACTTAGTTCATTCCGGTTTAGTTGTTGGGAGTTCGACTCCCATTATGGGAGTCGAACTCCCTTGAGGTAGCACTGATTTAGTTAATTTTAGGAAGTTTGGGAAAAGTTAAAGTGGCACAAAAATACGGAAGCGTCGCATAGCGGTCGAGTGCACCACCTTGGAAAGGTGGCATATCCGAAAGGGTATCAGAGGTTCGAATCCTCTCGCTTCCGCAAATTTTTTCAAAATTTGCGTTCCAAAACAGAAAAATTTTCTCTACATTTTTTTAAATTTTTCGCCCCCCGATTTTTTTCAAAAAGGAAAAGAAAATTTTTTCTGTTTTGTTGGTTCCGCTTTGGCGGAACGGCGGAAAGCGGGCTTGGCTTTTCGGCTTTCTTTTTTCGGACTTTGGGTTTTCGTTTTTGTTTCACAAAAGCGCCGCTAGTTGTTTTGTAGTTGCCCTTGACCCACCCACCCATTCGCGGGCAACGGTAGAGGAACTCCCCAATTTCGTTTGACCAAATGTAAAAAATTTCATATACTAACTAAAGAATTGTAAAGATATAGGTTATCTACTAACTATAATAGTAAAACTATACGAATATGTCAAATGAAAAAACTGCAATTGGGGATAACATAAAAAAATACCGAAACAAACTCGGTATTTCTCAAGATATTTTATCAAAAAAAGCAGATTTGGCCTTTCACACCATTGCCAAGATAGAGGCGGGAGCAACACCTAATCCAACCATTGATACAGTTAAAAAAATTGCGGACGCCTTGGGTGTTTCGCTTGATGACCTGATGAAATAAAAACCATGAAAATAATTCAAAAACTGAAAATCAGTGATTTTTATAAAGCTGATCCTATACCAAGGAAGGTCTTTACGAAAGTCAATAAACTTTTAAGGAGCGCCGATTTATTCAGATATATCGGCAATAAACCTAGCGATTCTGAGGCGGCTTTATTAGAAAAAGATTTTACAAAATATCTCGGTGTTAAATATGCACTTGCACTTAATTCTTGCAGTAGTGCGATGTTTCTTTCTCTTATTTGTTGTGGCGTTAAGCCAGGTGATAAAGTTTTGGTTCCAGCTTTTACATTTACAGCCGTACCTAGTGCAATTGTACATGCCGGTGCTATTCCCGTACTAGTTGAGTGTAATGAAAGATATTGTATTGATATAGATGATTTAAAGAAAAAAATTTCACCAGAAACAAAGATACTGCTTTTATCACACATGCGAGGTCATACATCAGACATGGATAGTATTATCAAGCTTTGTAAGGAAAATAATATTACTCTCATTGAAGACTCGGCTCATAGTCTGGGAGTTTTATGGAATGGTAAACCCGTTGGAACTTACGGAAAAGTTGGTTGTTATAGTTTTCAGTCTTATAAAATAATTAATGCGGGAGAAGGAGGAATACTTGTAACAAACGATGAAGATGTCATTGTAAAAGCTATTTATCTGTCGGGTGCATATGAAAAAATGTATGAAAAACATTTCGTGAAGAGCAGGCTTTTTGAAAAATATCAAAATACTCTTCCGGCTTTTAATTTACGAATGGATAATATTTCCGCAGCAATAATCAGGCCACAAATTAAAGAGATTGATAAAAAGGTTGTCATTTATAACAAAAATTATAGATATTTGAAGGGAGCACTCTCTACTTCTAAACATATTGATGTCCCAGGGATTGACCCGAGAGAAAGAATGGCGCCAGATTCAATTCAATTTAATCTCAAAGATTTGAATATTAAGCAGGCTAAAATTTTTATGGATAAGATGCGAGAAAAAGGCATATCATTGTACGTATTTGGCGTCAATGAAAATAATGCAAGAGTTTTTTGGAATTGGAGGTATCTTAAAGATATTCCTTCTTTAGAAAAAACAAGGAGTATGTTGAAATTTGCATGTGATATGCGGTTGCCGATTTTCTTTAGAAAACCTCAGTTAGATTATATTGCAAATGTAATTCTCACAACGCTAGATGAAATTTTAAAAGTATGAACAATATAAAGAAAATTAAAGTTGGGATATGCATACCACCGCCAGTCACTAAAGGGCAGAGTGCGTCAATTCACTATGGTGGCATCGGACGTCTTCCTTTAAATACCCAACAAAAATTAATTGGTATGATAAAGGAGATTAAAAACGTAGAAATACATATGGACATAAACTTTAGAAATTCTTTTATTAGAGATGGAAAAGTTTATGCGAATGATTTCTGTTTAAATGAACTTGATATTTTCTTTTGGTATTGCGAAGTTGATAGAAGTGTGGGTAGCTACGATCTAGATGTATTAAAAACATTGGCTCAAGATATTAAAGTGGTAATAAATCCACAGAGCTTCGAAGTTGGCTTGGATAAATACGCATCTCACTTGGCTATCAAAAGAGCAGGTGGATCTGTGGCTGAAACGGTTTTATTTGATTACAAAAATCTTCATTATATGGAAAGGGTATTGAAAGAATGGGGTGCTGCCGTGCTTAAACCAAGACGAGGTGGTTTTGGAAAAGGAGTAACTTTTATAAATAGCTTTGCTATATTACGAGATGTTGCTGATTATATTTATAGCACTACGGAAACTACGCCAGACAAAGCGTATATGCTTGAAAGATTTTATGATAATAGCCTTAATGATTGGGTAAGCGTCACCATTATAAATGGCGAAATAATGTATGGCTACAGAAAACGAAAGACAAAATTGGTTGAGATGAGTAATGGCATAACCAAGGTTTATGATGGCAATGAGATAGGTGGCGAAGTAGATGGATGCGAGGTCCCTCTATTATGCAGAGAGGAGGCACTGAAGGCCTATCGTGCCATAGGTGCTGAAATCATTGGGTTTGATATGATATATAACGGAGGTAAGCCAATTATTATTGATGAGAATACCTTTCCGGGATATTACGAAGATATTTTTAAGGAAGTGGGTCGCGATCCAGCTGAAGAATTTTACAAGTTGATCATTTCAGAAATTAACAAAATCAGATACCAATAATCCATGCTTACCCAAAAAGAAATTATAAACTATCATCTGAGCGAAACGAAAGATAATATTCGTGGTTTTGAATTTGAGATTTTCTGTCTGGACGATAGATATCAAAGATTATTTTTTAACAAAGACAAAACAACTAAATTACAAGATATCTTTAATTACCTAATAAATAAGAAAGGTTTTAAGTTGTTGGGTGCTGGGAAAACAATTGGTGTAGAAAGAGACAGCGCTAAATTTACTCTTGAGCCTGGTTCTCAACTGGAATATAGCGCCAAGCGCAACCAAGGCACTAACGCGCTAGTTGAAGAATTTTTAGAGTTACTTGGAATATACAAAATTTTTGGAGAAAAGCTCGATTTAAGATTAACGGATATTTCTCTGTTTCCGCTTAATGATGTTAAAGACATACCACTTCTTCCTGCTGCCCGTTACGAGATTATGGATAAATATTTTCAGGATACTGGTACTCTTGGGAGAGCTATGATGCGAAACACTGCTTCGTTACAACTTACTTTTAGTTATAAAGATCGAGAAGATTTAGAAAAAAAAGTAAATCGGCTGCTTTTTCTTAAGCCAGTTTTGCTCATCCTTTCTTCTAACTCGAGAATTTATGAAGGCAAGGACTCAAAATACCATTCTTTCCGTGAGGTGGTATGGAAAAATACGGATCCAAAACGTTGTGGCGACCCAGGGGAAAATTTCTGGACTGGTGGAAAGTGGACAATAGAAAATTATATCGAAAAAGTCTTGGATGCCCCCGTTATCTTTGATACAGCAAAGAAGCAATATCAAACTGCACCTACACAACCTCTTCGTAACTTGATGAGTAGCATTGATCTTGAATCATATATCTTCCATAATTCTACGATATTTACCGATATACGAATCAAGAATTATATCGAAATGAGATATTTGGACAACCCAACTATTCTTTTAGTTCCGGGTATAATGTTGTTTATAGAAAGTATTTTGAGTAACGACAATATTTGGAGACTATTCAATAAATCCCTGCCGTATACATTTGAGGAAGTACCAATCATGACCCAAAAGTTAAATGCAATTAACAAAGAATCGCTTGAACTATGGAATAAAAGTATAAAACCAGTACTGGTAGAAGTGATAGATAATTTAAAGCTGAACTGTCCCAAAGAAAGTTGTTCTTACCTTGATGCTTTAATAGAGAAAATAAATAGTGTTGGAGATCCAATAAATTTAGAAGTCAATTCGCAGGATGTTTTAGGACGTTCTGCAAATCAGTTTAATAATAATTTGGCGAAGGTTCTCGCTTATAACAAAATCATATGATAGATATCAAACTCGTTCGCGACAATCAAGAATTGGTAAAAAATAAAATAGCAACTAAGGGATACAATCCGGCGATTGTTGATAATCTTATATTGGCTGATGTGGAGTACAGGAAGTTGCTTGCGGAATCTGAAGATTTACGAAAGCGACGTAACCAGCTTTCAAAAACTAATACCGATCATGAAGAAGCAAAGCAAGTAAAGACTGCTTTGCAAGAAATAGAAGCAAAGCTCGAAGAGAAAGAAGAAAAGGTTTCCCAACTTCTTAATAGTATTCCGAATTTACCCTTGGATAATGTTCCGGTAGGAAAGACTGACGCGGATAATAAAGAGATCAAAATATGGGGCACTAAGCCGAATTTTGTTTTTGAACCAAAGACACATTTTGAATTGGGTAAAGCGCTTGGTCTTTTAAATTTTGAAGCGGGTGCAAAAGTGTCTGGTTCTCAATTTTATTTTCTTTTTGGCGATCTTGCCCTTCTTGAGTTTGCTTTGATTGAATATGCATTTAAACTGCTTATCAAAGAAAAATTTATACCAGTGATAACACCGGATTTAGCAAAATCGCGGTACTACTTGGGCACAGGATATCTGCCAAAAGGCAACGAAGCGCAGATCTATACGATTGAAGGTCAAGATTTGGGCTTAGTTGCTACGGCTGAAATTACTATCGCCGGACTACATGCTGATGAAATTATTCCGGAAGGAAAACTGCCAATTAAATATATAGGATGCTCTCATGCTTATAGACAAGAGGCGGGGGCTTATGGTAAGTATTCGCATGGGCTTTACAGGGTTCATCAATTTACAAAAGCAGAAATGTTCATTTATTGTTTGCCCGAAGAATCTGAAGCGATGCATGATTATCTTCTGGCCGCTGAAGAAAAAATTTATCAAGGATTAGGGATTGCATATCGCGTGCTTGAGATGTGCACCGGGGATCTCGGCGCTATTGCTGCAAGAAAATATGACATTGAGGCTTGGATGCCGGGGCGAAATGATTATGGCGAGGTAACCTCAACATCAAATTGTACTGACTATCAAGCTAGAAACTTAAAAATCAGAGTTCGCAGAAAGGATGGAAAGGTTGAATATGCTCACATGCTAAACGGCACGGCGATTGCTGTATCGCGCACGTTGATTGCTATATTAGAGAATTATCAACAAGAAGATGGGACTATAATTGTGCCAGAAGTATTAAGACAGTATATAGGGAAAGATATTATTGGTTTTGATAAAAATATTGTATAATCAAAGTATAAATTAATAGGCGACGCGCCAATGAAATTGGCACGAAAACCCAAAGTCCGAAAAAAGAAA
>Ga0247842_10001452_pt1 | contig 39565 bp, 42 predicted proteins | sample LaCruzMarch2015__3_FD_192411 | JGI IMG/M metagenome (GOLD analysis project Ga0247842, IMG submission 192411) | Freshwater microbial communities from meromictic Lake La Cruz, Castile-La Mancha, Spain - LaCruzMarch2015_19m | ecosystem: Environmental > Aquatic > Freshwater > Lake | place: Spain...
CCTTTTTAATTGTTTTGTCCAGCGGGTGACTCGGGTGTTTTCGCAGCGCGTCAGCGCAAGAAAATGCCCGAGGCAGGACCCGCTAGACAGCAAAACGAATTTACACACAATTGAGTATACTACCTCAACTAAAACTTTCCTTGACCGCCAGGTGAATGTGTGTTACAATTCACAAAATCAAGAAAATCATTTTCATAACTTGTGGATGATTTTTGCTTTCTTCTGGCCTGCTTTTACAGCAAACCTTTAGAGGGGAAAAAGGAGACCTTGAAATGAAAAAGAATTTAAAAACGCCATCAAATATTGTGGGTAAGAGGCGCCATGGATTTCGCAGTAAAATGGCAACTAAGAACGGGCGCAAACTTCTGGCACGCCGGCGGAGCAAGGGGAGAAAAAAGCTTTGCGTTTGATCCCCGCGAATTTAGCGCTTAAGTTGATCGCGGTATATCAAAAATATTTAAGGCCGTGTATTCCGGCAGGCTGCCGCTTTGAACCGGGCTGTTCTGAATATGCCAAACAGGCAATTTTAAAATATGGATTTATTAAAGGAGTATGTAAGGGGTTAATCAGGGTATCGCGCTGTCATCCGTTTTCTGGCCAGTCAGGTGTTGACCCCTTGATATAAAATCTATGGAAAAACGTTTAGTTTTAGCGATTGCGTTATCACTTTTGGTATTATTAAGCTGGTCGGCATTAGCCCCCAAACCGCAACTCGTTGATAAGAAAGTGTTTATAGCGGGCCAAACCCAATCAGTAGTATCTTCACAGGAACTATTTTCCGCTGGTAAGCCTCCATTGGTAATTTCTCCATCCGTGGATTCTGTCAGCGAGATGGTAAAATTTACTCAAGACAGCCGGGAAATAATTTTTAATCCAGTTATGGCGGCGATGGTTGAAGTAGTTTTTAAAGAGGGCCTCCAGCACCGGTTGCCGCTTAAAATAGGTTTTCTTACTGATGGCAACCTTGCTTTTAAGCATGAAAGCGCGACTAAAGATTCTATCTCATTTATTTATGAAGATAAAAATAAACGGATTATTAAGAAATTTATCATTCCTAACAATAGTTATATCATAGAGTTAGAAGAACAGATTCAAAATTTATCTCTTTCTCCTTTAGCTGTTAAGCCACAGCTAGTTTTAGGACGGTTGGATTTATCGGCAAAAAATACGCAATCGCGATATCAAGACGTTTTTCTGGGAACTCAAGAAAAAACCATGCATCTTTCCGCGGGAAAAGATTTTAACAGCCCGGATGTAAAGTTTATTGGCTTGCGAGATCAGTATTTTTGTTCAATTGTTGAACCAGCGGTTATGGCATCAAGTGCTTATATTAAGAAAATCACGCCCCAAGAATCTGAAGTCGGGTTATTTATGAGTGAAAACACTTTAAAGCCTGGCGCTCAGATTGGACATTCATATCGTATCTATTTGGGGCCTCAAGAGTTAAAGATAATAAATAGCGCTAATCCAGAATGGACAGCAATCATTTATTTTGGGACATTTGATTTTATTGCGCAGTTACTTTTACAATTATTGGGATTTTTCTATAGTTTGGTGCATAATTGGGGATTAGCAATTATTACCTTAAGCATAGCCGTGTATTTTTTACTTTTTCCTCTTTCCATAAAGCAAATGCGCTCAATGAAAGAGATGCAGCTTTTACAACCGAAAATTGAAGCTTTACGTAAAGAGCTCAAAGATAATCCGCAAAAATTAAATAAAGAAATAATGGAGCTTTATAAGGAGCATAAAGTTAACCCGCTGGGTGGTTGTTTGCCGCTTTTATTGCAGATGCCCATATTTTTTGCTCTTTATCAGGCATTAATCCGTTCAGTGGCTTTAAGAGGAGCGCATTTCCTCTGGATTAAAGATCTTTCTTCGCCTGACCAAGCCTTTGTTTTCAAAAATTCATTACCATTTTTGGGTAACCAGGTAAATATTTTGCCAATTCTAATGGCGATCGGTATGTTTGTACAACAGAAAATTTCTATGGCTAAAGCCACCGGGGAAGCTGCTCAACAGCAAAAGATGATGGTGATCATCATGCCAATTATGTTTGGGGTAATTTTCTATCAGATGCCATCAGGATTAGTGTTGTATTGGTTTGTGAATAGCTTGTTAATGCTCTGCTACCAATTTCGTATTAATAGCCAACCCATTCGACGCACCTCTGATTAAAGTTCAGAGTTTGTGGTTTGGCAGGCTCACCACTCTTTAAACCACCCTGAGCGAAGTCGAAGGGCTCAGGGTTGATAGTGAGTGGAATCGAACTACCAAAAATGAAAAATAAGAGATATGTAGAAGCGGAAGGCAAAACAGTAGAAGAAGCCATTAAAAAGGCTTTGCAAATATTGAAGCTGTCGCGTAATCGGGTAATAGTTGAGACTTTATCTGAGGAGAAAAAAGGCCTTTTTGGTATGGCTGGGGCTAAACCAACCAAAGTGCGCGTAAGTGTGATTCCTGGTAAAGAAAATACTTGACAAGCATTGTAATTTTGAGATAATTAATATAGTTAAAAAGGGGTGTTTCCCGGGGAACATAACTTAACTATAATAATATCAATGGGTAAAATAATTGTAATTTGTAATCAGAAGGGTGGGGTAGGCAAAACCACTACTTCCATTAACCTTTCAGCTTACCTGGCTATGGCAGGCAAGAAGATTATGCTTATAGATTTAGATCCCCAGGCCAATGCTACTAGCGGCATTGGAATAAACAAACACGATGTTCAAAAAAGTACCTATCATGTCCTACTTGAAGAAGCAAAGTTTGTTGATATTTTGCAGAAAACCGCGATTGATAATCTTATGCTTGCTCCTTCTAATTTGGATTTAACCGGGGCTGAAGTGGAGTTAGTCGGAGCATTAGGCCGAGAATATAGGTTAAAGAGGGCTTTACAATTTGAAAAAGATAATTATGATTTTATGATTATTGATTCCCCGCCATCATTGGGGCTGCTTACTATCAATGGTTTATGTGCCGCTGATTCAGTAATTATTCCGGTACAATGTGAATATTATGCATTAGAAGGATTGACGCAACTCCATAATACTGTTAGGCTTGTGAAAGAAAATCTTAATCCTGCTTTGGTTATTGAAGGGCTGCTCTTAACCATGGCGGATTTTCGTACTAACCTCACTAAAGAAGTTATCCAAGAAGCGCGGAATCATTTTAAAGATAAGGTTTATAATACTGTTATTCCGCGCAATATTCGATTAACTGAAGCGCCGAGTTTTGGGAAACCCATTGTTTTATATGATGCCAATTCTCTCGGAGCACAAAAATACGCGGAATTAAGTAAAGAGATATTAGGTTTAAATATTAATTAATATGAGTTTAAAAATCCCTCAAGGGTAAGGAGAGGTACAATGGAAAGAAGAGCATTAGGAAAAGGCCTTGGCGCGTTAATTCCTGAACGAATAGTTGATGATACGGTTATTATTGATGATACGGTTCGTAAAGAAGAGATTGTTTATGTCCAATCTGGACAAATAAAACCCAATCCTTTCCAGCCTCGCGAATATTTTAATCAAACAAGTATTGAAGAATTAGCGCAATCTATTAAAGAAAAAGGGGTTATTCAGCCGCTTTTAGTTAGGCGTAAAGGGGAAAATTATGAACTTATTGCCGGAGAACGGAGGCTTCGCGCTGCTAACTCTTTGGGGCTCAAAGAGATACCGATTATTGTGCGCGATGTTTCAGACCAAGATTCTTTAGAATTGGCTTTAATTGAAAATGTCCAAAGAGAAAGTTTGAATCCAATTGAAGAAGCTCATGCTTATCAACACTTGGTGGATAAATTTCAAGTTACTCAAGAAAAGATAAGTGAAGTGTTAGGAAAGGCTAGATCTACCATCACCAATACTTTACGTTTACTTAAGCTCCCGCATGAAATTCAACAGGAGATGAAAAATAACCGTATCAGTTTTGCGCATGGCCGCGCCTTGCTTGAAATTGACGATGCCAACCAACAACGGAGATTGGCGCAAGATATTATTACCAGAGGCCTTTCTGTGCGGGAATTGGAAAGTTTAATTAAGAGTTCTCGGCCAAAAGGATTAAGGCGTAAGGTTGGCCAGGGACAGAAAGAGCCGCTAGTTTTGATTCTTGAGGAGCAAATGCAGCACGCCTTAGCCACTAAGGTGCGCGTAATAAAAAGAAAAAAGCGGGGGCATATTCATATTGATTTTTATTCTCAAGAGGATTTAGAGCGGATCGTTAATGTAATTAAGGGGGGGAGCAAATAATGGGCCAGGCAGTTTTAATTTTAATTAAACCCGATGGGTTGAAAAAATCGCTTACGGGTAATATCCTTACCCGTCTATCTGAAACCAAGCTTGAAATTGTAGCGGCCAAGATGGTGCGGGTTTCTCAAGAGTTAGCGCAAGAGCATTATAAACACTTAAAAGATAAACCTTTTTTTGGCGAGATTGTTCAATATTTACAGGGAGATTTACATGACCGCAAAAAAGTTATGGCTTTGGTTTATTGGGGCAGCGATGCCATAACTAAATGCCGAGATTTAGCCGGAGCCACCAACCCTGAGGAAGCGGAGTCGACCTCGATTCGGGGCGCTTATGGCCGGATTACTACTAATGGCGTTTATGAAAATGTAATCCATGTTTCATCTAATCCTGCTGAAGCGGAAAGAGAGATTAAGCTTTGGTTTTCGCCCAATGAAATTATCGTCGATCTTTACGCAACCAAAGAAGTGGTGTTTAAGGAATTTCCGAATAAAATTTGGGGGGGATAAATGAAGAATCTAATTAACAGCATGACGGGTTTTGGCAGCTATGAGGTTGAGTTTGACTCTATCGGCAGAATCAGCGTGGAGTTGAGGTGCACTAATCATAAATTTTCTGAAAGTGTTTTTCATTTACCGGAAGGCCTGCTTGCTTTAGAGGATAAGCTGAAGAAAGAAATTGAGGCCAGAATCAAAAGAGGAAGAATTTATTGCGCGATCAACATCAAAGGGCAGCTTGCTCAAGGGATTTTTGTCAACCGAAAACTGCTGAAGAATTATTTACATGAACTTAATAGCGTCAAGAAGGAGTTTAAAATTAATGATGGTTTAACTTTGGATTCATTAATTCGTTTGCCGGGGATTTTGTCGCTCAAAGAAGATAACGCCATAGGCGCGCATATTTGGGAGCGGCTTAAGCCTGTTTTTTTGCAAGCGCTTACGAATTTATTAGCGGCGCGCCAAAAAGAAGGCAGGGCTCTGGCAGTTTTGTTAAATAAAAGAAGCGCCCTGTTAAAGAAGGACCTAGTTTTTATTAAACGGCGTTTTGGGGTGGCAGTAAAAAATAGGCTTGAAAAGATTCAATTGGAGGATGAGCGTGTGGCTTTTTTAAAAGGCGCGGATGTCGCTGAAGAGACGGACCGTTTGTATTTTCATATCAATAATTTTGGGCATAAGATTGCCCAGGGAGGCGCGGTGGGTAAGGAGTTGGATTTTATTACCCAAGAAATGCAGCGGGAGGCTAACACTTTGGCCGCTAAATCGTTTGACCTAATTATTTCGGGACGGGCCGTAGAAATGAAGAGCCAGATTGAGAAGATTCGCGAACAAGTGCAGAATATCGAGTAGTGAAAGCCGCTAAAAGACAAAATAAGCTGGGTAAAATTTTTGTGATCAGCGGGCCGTCGGGCTCAGGCAAAACCACTCTTTTGACCAGCCTCATTCAAGATAAAAAAATCGGGAAATTATTAGTAAAATCTTGTTCTGTAACTACGCGCCCTAAACGTTCGCAAGAGAGAGAGGCCAAGGAATATTTTTTTGTCACGCTTTTGGAGTTTAGGCGCCTGTTAAAAGCGAAAAAAATTCTTGAATGGACCCGGTATTTGGGTTATTATTACGGAACGTTAAAAGAGCCGTTGGAAAAGCAGCTTAAGGGCTCCAAGAACGTTGGTTTGTGCTTGGATCTTAAAGGCGTTAGAATTTTAAAAAAAATATATCCTAAAAATACAGTAACAATTTTTGTTTTACCGCCTTCTTTGAGCGTGCTTAAGGAAAGGATTCAGAATCGTTGCCGGTATACTAATCAGTTAGAAGTGGCGCGGCGTATGCTGTTGGCACGCAGAGAGCTTCAGGCTGCCGGGAAATTTGACTATTGTATTTTGAATCAAAATTTGCCGGCGGCGCTTAAAGAATTAAAAAATATTTTTTTGCGGGAGAGCGGTGCTTAACATATCAATTGGGGGTAAAAAATGGATTATCAGGGAAGAGAAAAACTTTTAGATAAGAGTATGGGATCAATTTATAAACTGGTAATTTTGGCTTCTAAAAGGGCTTTAGAGATTGCCGAAGGCCAGCCGAAATTAGTGGCGGATGATAATTCAGTAAAACCCTCGACTGTAGCCTTGCATGAAATTGCCGCCGGCAAGGTTGAGGCCAGAAAAATTAAAGCCAAAGAGTAATGGAAAAAACCGAAAAAGATATCATCTTAGGTATAACTGCCAGTATTGCTATTTACAAGTCCTGCGGCCTTATCCGCTCACTTAGAGAATGCGGGTTGGCAGTGCAGGTGGTGATGACTAAAGAAGCGCAGGAATTAATTAAGCCGGTTGTTTTTCAGAGTTTAAGCGGTAACCGGGTTTATTCCGCGGGTATATTTGAGGCGCCGGATACCTGGGATATCGCGCATGTGGCTTTGGCGGCCAAAGCGGATTTAATTTTAATTGCTCCGGCCACCGCTAATATTATTGCTAAACTTGCCGCCGGCATCTGTGACGATTTGCTTACTTGCACGGTTTGCGCCAGTAAGGCTAAGGTCTTAATTGCTCCGGCGATGAATGAGAATATGTATCAAAATAAAATAACCCAAAGTAATATCGCGAAATTAAAGAGCTGCGGTTATAAGTTTATTGCTCCGGCTAAAGGTTTACTTGCTTGCGGCAAAGTGGGAGTAGGTTGTTTAGCAGAGACTGACCAGATCGTAAAAGAAGTTAAAAAATTATTATAGCTTTTGGCGCGGTAGCCAAGTGGCAAGGCAGCGGTCTGCAAAACCGCTATTCAGCGGTTCGAATCCGCTCCGCGCCTCCAATAAAAATGCCAGCGCACAGAAAAGAATTAAATATTAAAGGGCCTAATCTTTGGTATTTGGTGGGATTGATTACCAGTGATGGGTGTTTGTCAAAAGACGGCAGGCATATAGATATTACATCTAGCGACTATGAATTTCTTAGCAAAATAAAAAACAAATTTAGTTTAACAAACAGAATAGGCATTAAGAATAAAGAAAAAATCAACCTGGCTTATTATATACAGATATCCAATAAGAATTTTTATGATTTTTTGTTATCAATTGGTTTAATTCCAAATAAGTCCTTAACTTTAGACAGACTTGATATTTCCAAAGAATTTTTTAATGATTTTCTAAGGGGTTTAATAGACGGTGATGGTTCATTGCGTAGTTGGCGGCATACTACAAATTTGCACATACAATGGTCTTTGAGTGTATTTTCAGCATCTGAAGCATTTATCAAATGGCTGCAAGCCGCAATAGAAGCATCTTTGTGTTGTAGAGGAAAGATACATTCTGCATTAAGGCCTGATCGCATCAACCCTATTTATACACTAAAATACGGTAAAATGGCGGCGAGGAAAATTGCTGAGAAATGTTATTATAAAAATTGTTTCGGTTTAGAGAGAAAGATAAAATTAGCCCAAGAATGTAGCAGATCATATAGCGGTTGGGATAGAAGCAAAACGGTATTTAATTAAAAGAATTTGCCGGGATGGCGAAATTGGCAAACGCACGAGACTTAAAATCTCGCGGCCGCAAGGTCTTGAGGGTTCAAGTCCCTCTCCTGGCATTTGCTAAAGGGTAGTAAGGGCTCATAGCTCAGTTGGTTAGAGCGTTTCCTTGACATGGAAAAGGCCGGGGGTCCGAATCCTCCTGGGCCCATTATTAAAATTGTGTAATGTGTAAAGTGTGATGTGTAATGCGAAAGTTTTTGCGTTGCACAGCAAAATACTAAACTTACATTACACAATACACATTAAACATTACACAAATATGGAATTAAACATTTTAAGACATTCCTGTTCGCACATTATGGCCCAAGCGGTAAAGGAGCTTTGGCCGGAGGTAAAATTAGCCATTGGCCCTGCTATCGAAGACGGTTTCTACTATGATTTCGATAAACAAGAGCCGTTTACCGACGAAGATTTGGCGAAAATCGAGGCGGAAATGTTAAAGATAATTGCTCAAGATAAACCATTTATCCGCCAAGATTTCTCCAAAGCCGAGGCGGTTAAATTATTTCAAGGTTTGCGGGAATCATATAAACTGGATCTTTTGCAAGGTATCGCCGATGAGCAGGTGAGTGTTTATAAAACCGGCGAAGGTTTTCTGGATTTATGCCGCGGGCCGCATCTAAAATCCACCGGCCAGATTAAGGCTTTTAAATTATTATCGGTGGCCGGCGCGTATTGGCACGGAATTGAAACTAATCCTATGCTGCAAAGGATTTACGGCACTTGTTTTGAGAGCAAAAAAGAATTGGATGAGCATTTAAAGAATTTAGATGAAGCAAAATTGCGCGACCATAGGAAGCTGGGGCCAAGCTTAGGGCTTTTTGACATTTACCATGAAGAGGCAGGAGCGGGGTTGGTTTTTTATCATCCCAAAGGAGCTCTCCTACGCACAATTATTGAAGATTATGAAAGAAAAGAACATCTCAAGCATGGTTATGAAATCGTGATTACTCCGCATATTATGCAGGCGGGTTTATGGAAGACTAGCGGCCACTATGATTATTACAAAGATAGTATGTTCACCCTGAATGTGGATGAACAGGAGTATGTTTTAAAACCCATGAATTGCCCGGGGCATATTTTGATTTATAAATCTAAAACCAGGAGTTATAAAGATTTACCTATTCGTTATTTCGAGTTGGGTACAGTTTATCGCCGGGAAAAAGCCGGTGTTTTACATGGGTTATTGCGGGTGCGCGGGTTTACTCAAGATGACGCGCATATATTTTGTTTACCGGAGCAATTACGCGATGAGATTAAAAAAATCATTGATTTTGTTTTTGAGACGATGAAAGTTTTCGGGTTTGATCAACTGGGCATAGAATTGAGCACGCGCCCGGAAAAATATATCGGCTCAGAGGATGATTGGCAAAGAGCAACTAGCGCCTTAGAAGACGTGTTAAAGGAAAAAGGCTTAACTTATGATGTTAATTTGGGTGATGGCGCTTTTTATGGCCCGAAAATTGATATAAAATTAAAAGACGCGCTTAAAAGGAGCTGGCAGTGCGCGACTATTCAATGTGATTTTGCTCTTCCCAAAAGGTTTAATTTGGCTTATATTGATGGCGCGGGTAAAGAAAAGCAGCCGATTATGCTGCACCGGGTTTTACTAGGCAGCTTAGAGCGTTTTATCGGCGCCCTGATTGAGCATTACAAGGGAGAGCTTCCTTTATGGTTAAGCCCGACACAAGTTTTGTTAATTCCGATCAAAGATACAGTTTATGCTTACGCGCAAGAAGTAAAAGAAAAGTTATTGCAAAACAATATCCGCGTAGATATAGATTCGCGTAATGAAACCTTGGATAAACGCATTCGCAATGCCGAAATCAATAAAATTCCTTATTGTTTAATTTTAGGTGATCGGGAGGCTAAGCAGCAGCAAGTGAGTGTGCGTAAAAAAGGAAGCGGGGATCAGGGCGCGGTTGCTTTGGGAGAGTTTATAGGGAATTTAATTAACCAGATTCAGGAACATAAATAAAAGAGGGAGGAAGCTATAAAAAAGTTCACGCGGATTAACGACAGAATCAGTTCACCACAAGTTCGGGTTATCGGCCATGATGAAAGCCAGCTAGGGGTAATGTCTGTGCAGAGGGCTCTAGAGATTGCCAATCAACAGGAGTTAGACCTGGTAGAAGTTGCTCCCGCGGCTACTCCGCCGGTTTGCCGGATTATTGAGTACAGTAAATTTAAATATGACCTGGAGAAAAAAGAGCGGGAAGCTAAAAAACATCAGAAACAAGGCCGGCTTAAAGAAATCCGGCTTAAGCCTAATATTGACGAACATGACTTCGCAACCAAGGTCAAACAGGTCATAAGTTTTTTAAAGAAAAAAGATAAAGTTAAGGTAAACCTTTTTTTCCGCGGCAGGCAGATGGAGCATTTAGATTTAGGAAGAAAGGTTTTAGATAAATTTATTCTGGATACGCAAAATGATGGGCAGGTAGAAAAGGCGCCTTCACTTGAAGGCAGAATTATGTCCTTTGTAATCGCCCCAAAGTAGGATATAATAAGATACCCGGCGCTAATTAGAATCAAGGGGACGGTTATATTTTTTTGGCAAAGGTGACAGTCACAAAAAGCGTGACAGTCACCTTTGCCAACAAAATAGAACCGTCCTCGGGATTTCCGTAGAAGAGATTCCTGCGGGCTCCTCGGAATGACGATAGGCGGGAAAGTGGGTTTTTTAGTGTTAACTATTTAATGGAGTGAGAAAATGCCAAAGTTAAAAACAAAACGCGGGGTAGCTAAACGTTTTCAAATTACCAAAAAAGGTAAAGTTAAATATTCACCTGGCGGCAAAAGCCATTTAGCTTCATCTAAAAGAACAAAAAAGATAAGAAATTTGAGGAGGCGCAGGACGCTGGCGGGTAAAAAAGAAGTAAGATTTATCAAATCTATGTTGCCTTATGGTTAGGCGCTGAGAGCGCTGAAAAACTCAGTGTTTCAGTGACAAAGGGAGAGAATAATAATGGCAAAGGCTAAGCACAGTGTAGCAACGCGGAAAAGAAAGAAGAAGGTTCTAAAACAGGCTAAGGGGTTCTGGGGCGACCGGAGTAAGCAATATCAGCAGGCCAAAAGAGTATTGGTGCACGCGCTTAGGTATGCTTACCGGGATCGCCGAAATAAGAAGCGAGAATTCCGCAGCCTCTGGATTGCCCGGATTAACGCGGCTTGCCGAGAGATTGGGATTTCCTATAGCGTATTTATGAATGGGCTTAAGAAATCTAAGATTACTCTGGACCGCAAAATTTTAGCGGATTTAGCAGTAAGAGACAATAGCGCGTTTAAAAAATTGGTTGAAAAAGTAAAAGAATAATGAATTCCTAAAGTTTAAACCGGAGAGAGCATGTATGTAATTATCGTCGGTTGTGGAAGAGTGGGTTCAGAGTTAGCTAAGCTTTTATCCGGCGAAGGCCACGATGTGGTAGTCATTGATAAAACACAGGAGGCGCTTAAGCGCCTGGGGGATACTTTTAATGGCCTGACCATGGTCGGTAATGGTTTTGACCTGGCTCTTTTAAAACAGGTAGGCATTGAAAAAGCGGATGCTTTTTGCGCGGTAACCGATGGAGATAATACCAATTTAATTAGCGCCCAAGTGGCTAAAAAAATTTTTTGCGTGCCTAAAGTTTTTGCCCGGGTTTATGACCCGCAGCGGGCGCATATTTACACGGCCCTGGGTTTGGATATTATCAGCGGCACAATGCTTTTTTCCGCTATGCTTAGAGATAAAATTATTGAGAGCAGGTTTTCCAGCTATTTAATTGAATCCAAGGATTTAGGGGTTATTGAAATTGAAGCCAAGAATGGCCTGGTCGGTAAAACTATTCAGGATATAAATATCCCGGGAGATTTTATTGTGGTGGCCTTGCGTAGAATGCAGGGAGTGGTGATTCCTGAACCTAAAACCGTTTTAAAAAATAAAGATATCCTCATGGGGGTGGTAAAAGTTTCCAGCCTCCAAGCGGTCAGGGAAAAGTTTCACTTGGGAGAAAAATAGCAATGTATATTTTGATTGTCGGCGCGGGTAAAGTGGGTTATTTTTTGGCCAGAAGGCTTTGTCAGGGTAAACACACGATAAGTGTCGTGGATAAAGACCGCCAGATTTGTGAAGAGCTGGCCAAGGAATTAGACGCTTTGGTCGTTAATGGCGATGCCTGTGACCCAAAAATACTGGAGGAAGCCGGGATTGCCAGGGCGGATGTTTTAGCCGCGGTCACCGGCGATGATGAAGACAACCTGATTATCTGCCAGTTGGCTAAAGAAAAATTTAACTTACAGCGTACGGTAGGCCGGGTAAATAATCCTGATAATGAGCATACTTTTAATGAGCTAGGGATTGACGTGCCGGTTGACTCTACTAAGATTATCGCCAAAATTATTGAAGAAGAAGTTTCTTTTTCGGATTTCGTAAATTTAATGAGTTTTAAGCGCGGCAAGCTGGCAATTGTGCGCGTGGATCTTCCGAATGATGCCCCGGTGATTAATCGGCAGGTAAAAGATATCGCTTTACCCAAAGACGCGGTATTAGTGTCGATCGTCAGGGGAGAAGAGGTCATTCTTCCTAAAGGCGATACGGTGCTTAAAACCGGGGATGATGTCATCGCGCTTACTTTAATCGGTAATGAACCGCAGCTGCTAAATCTTTTAGCCGGAAAACTTTAAAGATATGAGATTCAAACCTGCCTTAAATATTATCTTGGGGATAACCACAGAAATTTTTTATGTTTGTTTGATCATGCTGGCAGCGTTTTTGATCTGCTGGGTAATATATTTTAGGCTATGATTCTTAAGCCCCGCCTCCAAGATTTAAAGATTATTGGTTTTTACCTGGGAAAAATAATTTTGGGATTAGCCTTGACTATGGCTATTCCTATTATAATTGCCGCCTGTTCTGGAGAGATAAACCCCGCCCTGGACTTTTTCATTAGTATCGAAATATCTGTTTTGTTAGGATTACTCTTAATTAAAATCTGCCAGACGGATGAGGATTTAAATTGGATGCAGGGCATGATTGTAGTCAGTTTGTCCTGGGTGGTGGCCATGATTTTAGGAGCGATTCCGTTATATTTAAGCGGCCACTGGAAATCTTTTTTAGACGCCTGTTTTGACGCGATGAGCGGATTTGCCACTACCGGCCTGGCTTTGGTTCAGGACTTGGACCACCTTTCTTATACGCATAACCTTTGGCGGCATTTGATTATGTTTTTGGGAGGCCAGGGGATTGTGGTGATCGCGCTTTCTTTCTTTGTGCGCGGGTTTTCCGGCGCGTTCAAAATGTATGTGGGTGAGGCCCGGGACGAAAAGATTATGCCCAATGTTATTAATACCTCCAGGTTTATTTGGCTGGTAAGTATTGTTTATTTGATTTTGGGCACCTTGGCTTTAGGCTTAACCGGGATATTCAACGGGATGAAGCCGCTTAATTCGTTTTTTCATGGCGCCTGCGTATTTATGGCGGCTTTTGATACCGGAGGATTCAGCCCGCAGTCGCAAAATATACTTTATTACCATAGTTTTGCTTATGAAGTGATTACTATAATTTTGATGGTTTTAGGAGCTCTTAATTTTAAACTGCATTACCATTTATGGATGGGGAATCGTAAGGAACTAATTAAAAATATTGAAACTCGGACCCTTTTTGTCACTGTTATTGCCGCTTTTTCCGTGGTGGCGGTGGGTTTAGCCCAGACGGGGATTTATCCGGCGTCAGTAATGCTTTTTCGTAAAGGATTTTATCAGCTTATCTCCGGCCACACCGGAACTGGTTTTCAGACTATTTATGCTCAACAGTTTGGCACGGATTGGAACCAATTGGCATTGGCAGGAGTAATTTTGGCTATGGCTCTAGGCGGAGCAGTCTGTTCGACTACCGGGGCAATTAAGATGCTGCGCATCGGGATTATTTTTAAGGCCTTTAAAGAGGATCTCAAAAGGATCATTATGCCGGAAAGGGCGATTGTGGTTGAGAAGTTTCACCATATCCGGGAGGTATTTTTAGAGGATAAGTTGGTTAGGGGGGCTTTAATGATTACCCTGGCTTATATAATTTTATATGGTTTAGGCGCGTTAGCCGGGATGTTTTACGGCTATCCTTTTTTAGAAGCGCTTTTTGAGTCTACCTCTGCCGCGGCGAATGTGGGATTGTCTTGCGGAATTACTAATATCGCTATGCCGGCCGCGCTCAAGGTTACCTATATATTACAGATGTGGGCTGGCCGTTTGGAGTTTATGTCAGTATTTACTATTCTTGGATTTTTATTTGCCAGAATTAAAGGAAAATGAGAGATAACTTAATAACTGAAGAACTGAAAAACTTAAGAACTAAAAAACCGAAGAGTTTAAGAATACAGGCTCTTTTGTTTTTTTGTTCTTTAGTTCTTTCGTTCTTTAGTTTATTAGTTTTGTTATTCGCACAATCCATATCTAGTAGTGAATTAATCAACAATGCCAAACAATATGACGGAAAGTTAATTACTTATTCCGGAGAAGCCATTGGAGATGTAATGTTACGGGGTGAATTTGCCTGGGTAAATATAAATGACGGCCAGAACGCGCTGGGCGCCTGGATGAGCGCGGCTTTAGCGCGAGAGATAGAATTTACGGGAAATTATAAATCCCGGGGTGACCACTTGGAGATTGTGGGGGTATTTCACCGGGCTTGCCCTGAACATGGCGGAGATTTAGATATTCACGCGCGGAGTTTACGTAAGATTGGAAATGGAAGGATAGTTAAAGAGAAGCTAAATTTTGATAAAGCGAGTTTAAGCCTTATTTTATTGGGGGCGTTATTCTTAATATGGATATTAACTCTATTCAAGCACAAGCAGAAGGTGATTTAGCCGAGGTTACTTCCGCGCGGGCCTTAGAAGAGGCGCGGGTTAAATATTTGGGCAGGAAGGGGTTGATCGCCGAGTTAACCAGATCCATTCCCGGGCTGGCAATTGAGCAGAGAGGAATCTTTGGCCAGCAGGTTAATGCTTTAAAAAATAAACTACTCGGGCTGCTTGCAGAAAAAGAACAAACTTTAAAAACTAAAGATAACGTTTTAAAGAAAGATAATTTAGACGTGGGGATGCCGGGAATTGCCCAGGAGCTCGGGCATCTCCATCCGATTACCCAAATTATTGATGAAATCTGCGCGATATTTAACCGGATGGGGTTTTCCGTGGTCCAAGGCCCGGAGGTAGAGACGGAATATAATAATTTCACCGGCCTGAACATACCATTAGAACATCCTTCACGAGATGCCTTCGACACTTTTTATTTAAAAGATTATTCTAAGCTGCTTTTGCGCAGCCACACTTCGCCGGTGCAGGTGCGCGTAATGAAAACGCGCAAGCCTCCTTTGGCTATGGTTGTGCCGGGTAGAGTATACCGCCCGGACGCGGTGGATGCCAGTCACCTTTTTATGTTCCATCAAATTGAAGGATTTTTAGTTGATGAAAATATCAGGTTTTCCGATTTAAAGGGAATTTTGGAGCTTTTTGCCAAAACGTTATTTTCCGCCACAAATCGTGGCGGATCCGCCAAGAATTGTGGCGGAGGGCAAGATATTAAAATGCGTTTTAGGCCGCATTTTTTCCCTTTTACCGAGCCATCAGTGGAAGTAGATATTTCTTGCATTATTTGTAAAGGCAGGGGGTGTTCTGTCTGCGGCGCCAAAGGCTGGCTGGAGATTCTGGGCGCGGGCATGATCCATCCGAATGTTTTTAAACACGTGGGGTACGACGCAAAGAAATATTCGGGTTTTGCTTTTGGTATGGGAGTAGAGAGAATCGCGATGTTAAAATACGGAATTAATGATATTCGGTTGTTTTTTGAAAATGATTTAAGATTTTTAAGGCAATTTTAGATGATGAATCCCGCACCTTCTAATTATTCCGCTATTAAAGGCATGCGGTTTGATAAATTAAATAAAACAGGGGACGGTTCTATTTTTTAGAGAACGGTGACTGTCACGCTTTTTGTGACTGTCACCTCTGCCAAAAAAAATAGAACCGTCCCCGTGATTTTGCTTTAATGAATTGAATACGAAAGAAGGTAAGGGGTGAAAGTTACTTATAATTGGCTAAAAGATTTCGTAAATATTAAAATTCCGCCTCAAGTTTTGGCAGAAAAATTAACTATGGCCGGGCTGGAGGTAGTTGCTCTGGAAAAAACAGGTAAGGATTTTGTTTTGGAGATTGAAATAACCTCAAATCGGCCTGATTGGTTAAGTGTTTTGGGAATTGCCCGGGAAGTAGCGGCGATCACCGGAGAAAAAATAAAGTTAGGTGCTGGGTGTTCGGTGTTAGGTACTAAGGGTAAACCCAAGAACCTAAAACCTAGCACCAAGCACCTAGCTCCTAGCACCAAGAACCTAATCACCATTGAAGACAAAAAAGATTGCCCTTTTTATACCGCTCGAATAATTGAAAATGTAAAAGTTGGGCCTTCTCCCAAATGGCTAAGCAAGAGGTTGGAATCAATAGGTTGCCGCAGTGTCAATAATATCGTGGATATCGCTAATTATGTTTTATTTGAGTTAGGCCAACCACTGCATGTTTTTGATCTAGATAAATTGAGCCAAAAAGAAATTAGGGTGCGCCGGGCTAAAGCGGATGAAAAGATTATTACTATTGACGGACACACAAAGATATTGGGCCCGGAAATTTTAGTGATTGCCGATAGGCATAAATCCGCAGCTATTGCCGGGATTATGGGGGGCAAAGAAACCGAAGTTACGCTTAAGACGCGCAATATTTTATTGGAAGGCGCGGTATTTAATCCCCTGCTCGTGCGGCGGGCCAAACAAAAGCTAGGGTTGCAATCCGAATCAGCCTACCGCTTTGAAAGAGGCGTAGATTTGGAAATGGCCTCCTACGCTTCTTGGGCAGCGGGAGAGTTAATTTTAAAATTAGCTTTTGGCAAGCCTTCCGGGTTCAGCAGTTTAGGCGCGCCTAAAGTAATTCGTCCACTGATAAATCTGGATGTTGTATATTTAAATAAAGTGCTGGGTACAGCCATTTCCGTTCTTAAGGTTAAAGAAATTTTAAACAACTTAGGCCTGCGGGTAAAAACTAAAACTAGAAATATTTTAACCGTGGGAGTGCCTAGTTTTCGTCAGGATTTAAAGTTACCAGTAGATTTGGTGGAGGAGGTTGCGCGTATTTATGGTTACGGGAAAATTCCTCAAACCCTTCCGGCGGTAAAACCCGGCCAAAAAGTTTCAGATAAAAAAGACCTCATCTGCAATATAAAAAATAGCTTATCCGGTTTAGGTTTATTTGAGGCAATTACCTATAGCTTGGTGGATCGTGATTTGCTTAAAAAATCCGGGCTTAATATTGATGCCGGATTAATTGAAATTTTAAATCCTTTAAGCAAGGAGCAGGAAGTGTTACGCCCCGCGCTTTTTCCCAGCCTTATCCGCGCTCTGGCCTATAATTTAGATCAACAGCAGGAGCGGGTAAGGATTTTTGAGATTGCTAATGTTTTTTCCGGCCAAGTTAACGCAGTCGCGCAAGAGCCTTTGCTGGGCATAGCTTTATGCGGGGCCAATACTTTCTTTACTCAACAGGGCTTAGCCAGGGAAGAGATTACGTTGCTGCATTTAAAAGGTATTTTAGAGGCTTTGTTTAACCGGCTGGGGGTTGAGGGTTTTGAATTTAGCCGCCAAGAAGATAATAAAATAGGTATTATGATTAACCAGAAGCAGGCAGGCTTTATGCTGGATTTAAGCCCGCGAATCTTAGGCGCTTTTGATATTAAAAATCGGCAAGTTGTCTTGGCTCAGGTTAATTTAGAAAAGCTATTTAGCGGTATTAATTTAGGAAAAAAGTTTTTAGCTATTCCTAAATATCCGGCAATTATCCGGGATATAAGTTTGGTGATTAATGAGGATATCCCGGTGAAAGGGCTACTGCTGGCGATAGAGGCAAAAGGCGCCCCGTTATTAGTTCAGGCCAAAATCGTAGATTATTATCAGGGTAAACAAATTCCGGCGGGGTTTAAGGGTTTAACCATATCTTGCGTCTATCGGATGGATAGCCGCACGCTGACTGAAGAGGAAATTACTCCAGCGCACAATGATATTTGTTCTTTATTAAAAGAGCGGTTTGGTATAGAATTACGAAAATAAAAGGGACGCCTGCCTACCGGTCGGCAGGGTTCTCTTTTTTCCGAAAAACAAGGGGACGGTTCTATTTTTTGTAATATAAAAAATAGAACCGTCCCCTAGATTCTAAAGAAACAAAATCGTCCCCTTTCTCTGGAGGAAGCGGCAGAGATGCTGGCGCTAGAATAAGAGAAAATACCTGTTGACAAAAGGCACACAAGATGTTACAATTATAACAGAATGAAATTATTCGAATGGAACAGCGAAAAGAATACTCAATTAAAAGAGGAACGCGGGGTATCCTTTGAAGATATTGTATTTTACATTGATAGAGGAGATGTATTGGACATTATTCCACATCCCCAGCAAAGTAAATATTCTGGGCAGAGGATGTTTATAATAAACATCGAAAACTACGCATATTTAGTTCCTTTTATAGAAAGTGAAGATAAAATCTTTTTAAAGACAATAATTCCAAGCCGTAAGGCAACGAAAAAATACCTGAAGGGGTGATGAATATGAAAATAAAGGAAGAAGAAAAAGAAATTCTTGAGGCTTATGAGCGGGGTACTTTTAAACCCATTCCAAATGTTAAAAAAGAAATCGTGCGGTATCGTGAATATGCAAAGTCTAATTTGCGCAAGAATAAGAGGATAAATATCAGGATATCGGAAACAGATATAGTGCATATTCAGCGTAAGGCCGTAGAAAATGGGCTGCCTTATCAAACATTGATATCAAGCGTGTTGCATAAATACGCAAACGGAAATATCGTCGAAAACGCGGCGTAAATTCATCAAATGCTTCTGAAAAAAGATTAAGGGTATTATGCGGATGCCTGCTCGCAAAAGCGGCTTAATAGTAAATATGAAGGGTGAGGCTCGAGGAGCGCGGATGAAGCAGATCAGATACGTAGTTATGTAGAAAAAGTTCCTGCCTATGAGACGGAATTCTCTACAGAAGTCGCTAGCAGATAAAAATGCCAAGGAGAAAGAAGGCAAGAGCTCAGGATACAGTTGTACAGAAGGGCATTGGGTTACGATAGATGGCCGGCCGGTATTTATATGTGATTAAGAGAGGCGTAAAGCGGGCGCAATGGATTATTGCTTTGTCTGCGGCCGGCTGTTTTGTTTTCTGGGCTTTAGTTTTTGCCGAAGAGATTCCCTGGCTAAGAGATGTATATGATACAGCTGTCCCTGCTGAGATCCGCAGGAATTTTGATGAGTATATACATGGGCGCGAAACTTGTCCCGAATGTATGCAATCAGTTCTTGACGGGGAGAAGTTTGTAGATATTTATACCAAGAAATTCATTGCCATCAGTTTTTATCCTAACAGTTTTGGCGGGGTTTGGGCAGTCATTGCGGTTGAAGGTGATCCCTTGAGGGCCTTTCGGCTATGGCTGTATGAGATCAGTCCTAATGTGTATGATTTTCGCAGTATTACAGAGTTAAAAGGTTATTTTGATGAGAATACTCTGCATGAGTTACATGGCTTGGACTTTAATCATTTTTGGTTGTAGGCAAAAATTATTGACAGATGAGTAAAGATATTATTGAAATAGCTGACAGGGATTTAAGTTTCGCTAAAGAAGCTATGGCGCATAATGATATTTGTTCTTTATTAAAAGAGCGGTTTGGTATACAACTACGGACAGCGTAATGGGATTCCCAAAGGTGACAGTCACAAAAGGCGTGACAGTCACCTTTGGGGGGAATAACGTAAAAAATAAGGCCACTTTTGTTTTTACACCTGTTCGGTGATGACAAGGTGACTGTCACGTTCTTTGTGACTGTCACCTTGCCATGATGAAGAGGAGCATGGGAATGAAGAAAAACAGCGAGGATTGATTTCGTTATAAATATGTGCTATACTTTTTTTAGAATCAAGGAGTTCTTATTCCCGCCAGTCGGTTTATTTTGGGCGGGATTCCGCCCGGGCGAAAATATTTTGGCGGAAAAATATCCCTGCGGTGCGCGTTGGAAATTTGATAATTGTTGAACCAACATTATTTTCACGGGAGCCCGATTATTCTTTATTGCACGTGTGCTTAAAGATAGGGTACCCACCTGAAGCCAAATCGGTTCAGACTATCAGTCCAACGGCACTTTTGCGGGGATTTTTTTGTCCGCCACGATGCTTTGGCGGACAACCCGCCAATCCCGCCACAGAGCTTTGGCGGGTCGCCAATTCTTGTGGCGACTTTGTGGCGGGTAACCCATAATTATGGATTTTTTATTGAGCAGATACCGTATGGATTTATTCACCCAAGAAACTTTAAATACCCAGAATAATCATCTCCCCTTAGCAGTGCGCCTGCGGCCTACCAGGCTGGATCAACTATTTGGCCAGGATCAGATCTTAGGTAAAAATAAATTATTGCGCCGGGCGATTGAAGCTGACCGGCTAACTTCGCTTATTCTGTTTGGCCCTCCGGGAACAGGCAAAACCTCTTTGGCCTGGTGTATTGCCAAGATTACTCAGGCAAACTACGCGGCGATTAACGCTACCACTTCTAATGTTGAAGAATTAAGAAAAATTATTGCCGCCTCTAAACTAAGAGCAAAAGAAGGAAAAACCAAAACCATTCTTTTTATCGATGAAATTCACCGTTTTAATAAAGCCCAGCAGGATGTGCTTTTGCCTGATGTTGAAGAAGGCCGTTTAGTATTAATTGGCGCCACAGTGCATAATCCGTATTTTTCACTTACCGCCGCCCTGCTTTCCCGGTCAATTGTTTGCGAATTAAAGGCGCTTCAGAGCGCGGACCTAGTTAAGATAATTAATAATGCTTTAACGGATAAAGAAAAAGGGCTGGGTAATTTTAAGGTTAAACTTGATAAAAACGCGCTTGATTTTTTAGCCAAGAGCTGTGAAGGTGACGCGCGCCGGGCTTTGTCCGCCCTGGAGCTGGGAGTTTTAACTACTCCGGCCTCTAGCGATGGTTATATTAATTTTAATTTGGAGATTGCTCAGGAGTCTATCCAGAAGAAGGCAGTGGTTTATGATCGCGATGGGGACGGCCATTACGATACGGCTTCGGCTTTCATTAAATCCATGCGCGGCTCCGATCCGGACGCGGCAATTTATTGGATGGCCAAGATGTTATATGCCGGAGAAGACCCGCGTTTTATCGCCCGGCGAGTTTGTATCTTAGCCGCGGAAGACGTAGGCAATGCCGATCCCCTGGCTTTAGTTTTAGCCAACGCGGCTTTACAAATTTCTGAGTTTGTGGGCATGCCTGAAGCCAGGATTCCTTTGGCCCAGGCAGTGATCTATGTCAGTTGCGCTCCTAAATCCAATGCTTGTTATTTGGCGGTGGAAAGAGCTACTCAGGATATTAAGGAAAATATAGTACAGGATGTCCCGGATTACCTTAAGGATGCTTCTTACAGCGGCGCCGAGGAACTCAATCATGGTTTAGGATATAAATATAGCCATGATTATCCGGGCCATTACGTAAAACAACAGTATACACCTAAGAAAGTATGCTATTATGAACCGACAGATTTAGGCCATGAAGTTAAAATTAAAGAGCGTTTAGAAAAATTGCGACAAACTTCCTCTGCTGAGTGCGGGGAAACACAGGGAAAGGATAAGTTAAAATGATGCTTACTATGCAAGTACTGGCAGCTTTAGGCGCGGGCGTAGTTATTTATGCTGTTTTTGGAATACTTACATCGGGTAAGCCGCAACCTCCTCAAAAGAAAAAAATTCAAGATTCGTTGTTACTCGCGGAAAATTCCGGTAAAGAGCAAAAAATTCAGCGCTTACAAAGCCAGGTCGTTAAATTAGAAAGCCAGTTAGAACAATCTAAGGCTGCCCCGGTGGAGGAAAAATCTGGATTAATTATGGTTAAAGAAAAAGAGGCGGAATTTTCCGCGGAGTTAAAGCGCAGAGAAGAGTGGGTAGCTAAAGCCGAGGCAGGGTTAGCCAAGATCAAAGCGGAAAATTTAGATTTAAATAATAAGTTTATCGCCAAGGAAAATGAACTGCAGGGTGAATTTACCAAAAATGTAAATTTGGCCCGCCAAGTGCGTGAAATAAAAGCCGCCTTGGAAGCCAAAGAGATGGCTTGCCGGCTTAAAGAAGACCAACTGCAGGCGCAGAAACATCAAATTGAAAGTCAGCTTAAGAGTATTGATGAGCATTTGGCGGTGATTGCTGAGTTTAAGCGTAAAGAAAAAATTAGTGAGTGGGTGCCTAAATCAGAGTTTAACCAATTAAACGCGGAGTATAAAAAATTAGAGAAAGATTTAGAATCTAGCCAAGAAAGATCCAAGGGCTTGGCTGCTGAGATTGCGCGGGAAAAACCTACTCTGGCAGAAATTAAACCCGTAGAAGCCGCTCCTGAAGAAGCCAAACCAGAAGAAATTAAAGTGGTAGAAGAGCTTAAGGCTCTAGAAGAGAATATAGAGAAGAAGGCAGAAGAAACAGAAGAGCAGAAATAAAAGAAAGGAAAAGATGCGGACTATGAAAATGAAAATATTTATGGCATTATTAGTGTTGAGTTTAACCTTTGGTTACGGAGGGATTTTCGCGATGAATGAAACAATTGTGGTTTTAGAAACTAATCAAGGAAACATCGAGATTCAGCTAAAAAACGATATCGCGCCCAAGGCCTGTGAAAATTTTACAAAATTAGTAGAAAAGGGTTATTACAATGGCTTGATTTTCCACCGGGTGATTAAAGGTTTTATGATTCAAGGCGGTGACCCTACGGGGACTGGAACGGGGGGTTCCTCAATTTGGGGCAAGCCATTTGAAGATGAAGTAACTCCGCAAGCCAAGTTTGACGCTGAAGGTGTTTTGGCAATGGCCAATAGCGGGCCCAATACTAATGGCAGCCAGTTTTTTATTACCTGCGCTAAGGCCCCTTGGTTAAATATGCGCCATACCATTTTTGGCGAGGTTGTTTCTGGTTTGGAGGTGGTGAGAAAAATTGAAAATACTCCGGTGGATGCCAATGACCGGCCGGCTGCCCAACAGAAGATCAATCGAGCGTATATCAAGCCTAACGCTTAATCCCGCACCTTCTTTTTTAATTAATTCATTAAACCTTATGCCTTTAATAGTTGAATATTTGGAAGGTGCGGGATGGAAAAAATAAACTATCACCGCCAACTAAATCCCGCGCAGCTTAAAGCCGTAGAGTCTATCTCTGGCCCGCATCTGGTGATTGCCGGGGCTGGAAGCGGCAAGACGCGGGTTTTAGTGCACCGGGTTGCCTATCTGGTCCAACAAGGCATAGCGCCCGAGCAAATTCTTTTACTTACTTTTACGCGCCGCTCAGCCGAGGAGATGCTGCGCCGGGCCAGCCTCCTGTTGGATGAACGCTGCAGGAATGTTTCCGGCGGGACATTTCATTCTTTCGCCAACCTAATCTTAAGAAAATACGCCAAGCTTTTAGAAATTAGCAATAATTTTACTATTCTTGATCAGCCGGATGCGCAAGACGCGGTAAATTTAATCCGCGCGCGGTTAAACTTTCATAAATCTAAAAAAACGTTTCCGCGTAAACATGCTATTTTAGAGGTAATCTCTAAAAGTGTGAATAAATCCGAAGAGATCGCCGGAGTGCTGCTGGATGAATATCCGCAGTTTATCGAATTTGCCGGAGAGATTAAGAAAATACGCGATGAATATAATAAGTATAAACGCCAGAAATCGCTCCTGGATTATGATGACCTGCTGGTTTTTTTAAAAAACCTGCTCACCAAGCATGAAGCTGTGCGCGCCAGCCTGGGTGCTAAATACAAATACATTATGGTCGATGAATATCAGGATACCAATAAACTTCAGGCGCAGATTGCCTGCCTGCTGGCCTCCGACCATGCCAATATTATGGTCGTGGGTGATGACGCGCAAAGCATCTATTCTTTCCGGGGGGCAAATTTTAAAAATATCATTGATTTTCCCAAGATATTTAAAAGCACTAAGATTATTACTCTAGAAGAGAATTACCGCTCCACCCAGCCAATCCTGAATTTAACCAACGCGGTTATCGCTCAAGCCAAAGAAAAATTCCAGAAGAACCTTTATACCAGGAAAAAGGGGGGAGAAATTCCGGTTTTTATTGATTGCCCGGACGAAAATTCGCAATCTACTTTTGTGGCAGAAAAAATTTTGGAATTAAAAGCAGAGGGCGTAATTTTAAAAGATATAGCCGTGCTTTTTCGTTCCGGGTGGCACTCTAATGATTTAGAGATTGAATTAGCCAGCCGGAATATTCCTTTCGCCAAATATGGCGGACAAAAATTCGTAGAGGCCGCGCACATTAAAGACCTGGTGAGTTATTTACGTATTGCCTACAACGGGCTTGATCAGGTTAGTTGGCTGCGCGCTCTGGAATTGATTCCCAGAGTTGGCCCTAAAACCGCGGCTAAAATTATCGAGTCAATTTCAGATCAGCCCAGGTTAGAACAGCTGTGGCAGAAGAATAACGAAGTTAAAAAACTGTTTGAGTTATTCAGAGGCATAGATCTTAAGCGTGACAGCCCGTTTGAGATTATCGCCAGATTCCTTAGTTATTATCAGCCATTATTAAAGATTAAATATGATGATTTTAACAAGCGTTTAAATGACCTGGATTCACTATTAAGCATCGCCCAGCGCTATAAAACAACCGAGCAATTTTTAGTGGATATGGCTCTGGAGCCTCCGGAAAGGATGTTGGTTGAGCCTGCCAGGCTGGATAAAGAGGATACCCCGCTTACTCTCTCAACGATACATTCCGCTAAGGGGTTAGAATGGCATACGGTATTTTTAATTTATGTTGCCGAGGGCCACTTGCCTTCTTATTTGTCTTTAGGCACCCAAGATCAGATTGAAGAAGAGCGCCGCTTGTTTTATGTTGCCGCTACCCGGGCTAAAGTAAATTTATTTTTATTAAAACCGCGGATTGACCGCTCCCCCAGAAGCTTTAGCGCGGATGGCTCCGGCCCGGTGTTTACCCAAGTATCTCGTTTTCTAGAGCAAGGCGGCTTGCTGGAAGAGTTTGTAGACGTGCAGAATGCCGGCAGCACGGATGAACCGTAAAACAAGGGGACGGTTCTGTTTTTTCTAAAAGAAAAAACAGAACCGTCCCCTGATTCTAAAGAACAACAGAACCCTGCCTACCGGCAGGCAGGCGTCCCATGGATTTATCTTGAGCTAGGCCTAAAAGTGTGTTAAGATTTTTATTATGATTATCAGCCAGCAAAAGCCTTTAAAGGATTTATTATTTAGCCTTAAAGAGTATAATAAAATATTTTTAGTGGGTTGTGGCGAGTGCGCGACTGCTTGCAAGAGTGGAGGCCAACCTGAGATTGTGAAAATGCAGCGGGAGCTGGAAGCGGCGGGTAAAGTTGTTAACGGCTCATGTATTCCGTCCGCGCCTTGCGTAGCCGCGAAACTTAAAACAGAGTTAGCTAAAAATATAAAAGCTTTAGCTCAATCAGAGGCAGTTTTGATTTTAGCCTGTGGTTTAGGGGTGGCGTCATTTAAAGATAACCAGCGCTTGAATTTAGCGGTTTTGCCCGCGTGCGATACCCTGTTTGGCGCGGTAATGGACGCGCAAGGTAATTTTTTTGAAAAATGTTCGATGTGCGCGGAATGTGTTTTGGATGAAACCGCGGGAATTTGCCCGATTACGCTATGCCCCAAGAGCCTGCTTAACGGCCCTTGCGGCGGAGTAAATCAGGGCAAATGCGAAGTAGATAACCAAAAGGATTGCGCCTGGGTTTTAATTTATAAAGAATTAGAAAAAAATAACAAGCTAGAATCTTTAAGAGAAATCCGCGGCCCTAAAGATTTCAAGAAATCAGGCAAGCCGCATAAATTGATTATAAATTAATATGGCAGAACAGCTACCTTACAGCGAAAAAGTTATGGATCATTTTACTAACCCGCGTAATGTTGGCGAAATCGTGGATGCTAGCGGAGTTGGCACCGTCGGCAACGCGATTTGCGGGGACGTAATGAAAATGTATCTTAAAATAGAGAATAATATTATTGTGGATATTAAATTCAAGACTTTTGGATGTGGCGCCGCAATTGCTACTAGTTCCATGGTAACAGAGATGGTCAAGGGTAAGAGCATTACTGATGCTTTAGCGATTACTAACAACGCAGTGGCAGAAGCATTAGGAGGCTTGCCCGCGATTAAAATGCATTGTTCGGTTCTGGCGGAGGAGGCCTTGCGCTCCGCGCTAAAAGATTATTATAAAAAACAAGGTTTAGTTGTTCCGTTTGAAGATAAGGGGCATGCTCATGAAGGAGAGACTTGTTTATAAGGTGAGGTATGTTGACCCCGCACCTTTTTAGCATTCGGAAACATAACAAAAGCATTAATAGATAAAAAGTATGAATAAAGTAAAAGGTACGGTGTTGACCCTTCGACTTCGCTCAGGGTCAATGGTGAGCAAAGTCGAACCATTGACAAAAGCTCAAATACGGAGTAAAATTCTTCTAAGATTAAAGAGACAGAAGGAGGAAGGCCGAAGCCGAAAAAGCCAGTTGATTACAAATAAACTTTTAAGGAATAAGGTTTTTAGAAAGGCCAAGATAGTGATGTTTTACATCGCTTTTGGTGGTGAAGTAAATACTGAAAGTATGATTAGGGAAGCTAAAAAAATAGGCAAGCTTATCTGCGTGCCAGTTTGCGGAAAAGATAATGAAACTATGCAGCCAGCCATATTAAAAGACCACGCTAAATTAAAAAAAGGCCCTTACGGTGTTTTAGAGCCTGCGGCGGGAGCTCAGGTTAAACCAGAGGACCTGGATCTTGTTATTGTCCCCGGCCTAGCTTTTGATAAAAAAGGCAATCGTTTGGGCCGCGGTAAAGGCTGCTATGATCGTTTCTTACGCACGCTTTCTAAAGAAACGCCTTCCATAGGTTTGGCTTTTGATTTCCAAATCTTACCCCTAGTCCCCACCACCGGTTATGATGTAAGCGTTAAGAAAATTATCTTTTCCTAACTGTAGTACTCCTAAAAAGGCTTAAAAACTAAGTAAAGTAATGTTTCCCCCTCGCGGGAGCTTGAGGGTCATTTTTCCCCAAGCGCCGGAGGCAGGGGAAAAAGTTCTCCCCCTCGCGGGAGCTCGGGGTCATTTTTCCCCAAGCGCCGGAGGCAGGGGAAAAATGAGGGAGGAAGAGAAATGATTATTAACCTGGTAGTTTCCATACTTATTGCCCTGGTTGCCGCCTATTGCGGCTATTTCTTAAGAAAACATATCGCGGAGAAAAAAGTAAAAAGCGCCGAACTGCAAGCTGAACATATTCTAGAAGCAGCTAAAAAAGATGTTTTGAATAAGCGCCGGGAAGTAGAGTTAGAAGCTAAGGATCTGCTGTATCGTACGCGCCAGGATTTTGAGCGCGAGATTAAAGATCGCAAGCTGGAGATTGTCAATCTGGAAAAAAGATTAACCCAAAAAGAAGAGAATATTGACCGCCGGATTGACCTGGTTGAAAAAAAAGAGAAAGAGATCGAGGCGCGTAATGATAACCTCAAAAAACATGAAGAATCTTTAAAATTAAAAGATAGCCAATTACTGGCTTTAATTGCTGAAGAAAAAGAGCGTTTGCAGAAGATTTCTTCTTTATCCGCGGAAGAAGCAAAACAAATTCTCTTGGGCCGCCTGAATGAAGAGTTAAATAATGAAAAGGCGGTATTTATCAGGCGTCAGGAAGAAGAGGTGCGCAGTACCGCGGATAAGAAAGCCCGCGAAATTTTAAGTTTAGCCATTCAGCGCTGCGCGGCAGAGCATACCGTAGAATCAACGGTTAGCGTGGTGGCCTTGCCTAATGATGAGATGAAAGGCCGGATCATCGGCAGGGAAGGAAGAAATATTCGGGCGCTAGAGATGGCTACCGGGGTAGATGTGATTATTGATGATACGCCTGGAGCGGTTACCTTGTCCGGATTTGACGCTGTGCGCCGGGAAATTGCCCGCTTGAGTTTAGAAAAACTTATTTCTGATGGAAGAATTCATCCCGGGCGGATTGAAGAGATTGTTGAAAAAACCAAAAAAGAAATGGATGAGAAGATTCGCGAGGAGGGCGAGCGGGCTGCTTTTGAAGCCGGGATTAACGGCTTGCATCCGGAGATAATCAAGCTTTTAGGCCGGCTTAAGTACCGCACCAGTTATGGCCAGAATGCTTTGCAGCATTCCAAAGAAGTTTCTTTTATATTGGGAATTATGGCTTCAGAGTTAGGCCTGGATTTTAAGCTTGGCCGAAGAATCGGGCTCTTGCATGATATTGGTAAGGCCGTGGACCATCAAGTTGAAGGCACGCACGCTAAGCTAGGGGCGGATCTGGCTAAGAAATATAATGAAAGCGCCGAGGTAGTGGCCGCGGTTGAATCGCATCATGAAGAGTCGCCCGCGCAGAGCATGTACGCGGTTTTAGCCATTGCCGCTGACGCGGTTAGCGCCGCGCGCCCCGGGGCCAGGAGAGAAACGTTAGAAATATATGTTAAGCGCCTGGATAAGCTGGAATCTATTGCCAATCTTTTTAAAGGAGTGGAAAAATCTTTTGCTATTCAGGCCGGCAGAGAGATTCGGGTGATTGTGCAGCCGGAAAAAATAAACGATTCTGAAGCGGTGACGATGTGCAGGGATATACGCAAGAAGATTGAAGAGGGGATGGAATACCCCGGCCAGATTAAGGTTACCGTAATTCGCGAGATGCGCACGATTGAGTATGCTAAGTAAATGAGTGCTTAACTTACGATCTGCCGTAGGCAGAGAGTAAGTTAATGCACGAATTTATCCCCGCGGAAGCGGGGATCAGATTCCCGCTTGCGCGGGAATGACGAGTAGTTCGTTACTTCACAAGTTATTATTTAGGCTAAGAGGTTAACTATGAAAATACTTTTTATCGGTGATATTGTTGGCAGCCCGGGCAGAGAGGCAATTAATAAACTAGTTGTCCCTCTTAAACAGGAATTAGGAATTGATTTTGTAATTGCTAATGCTGAAAACGCTTCCGGCGGCTCAGGAATTACTTCTAAGGTGGCCGCGGAACTTTTTACTTCCGGAGTGGATGTGCTTACTTCTGGAGACCACATTTGGAAGAAGCCTGAGATTTTTGAGTTGATTAACCAGGAGGAAAGAATTTTACGCCCGCTGAATTTTCCCAGCGGAGCGCCCGGACGCGGCGCAAGCGTATTTAAGGCCCGTAATGGAGCTAAAATAGGAGTGATTAATGTTAATGGCCGGGTTTTTATGGAGGCGCTGGATTGCCCTTTTAAGGCCGCGTTTAAGGCGGCTGAAGAACTGGCAGCAGAAACTAAAATTATTATCGTGGATATCCACGCGGAAGCTACCTCTGAAAAAATAGCTTTAGGTTGGTATCTGGACGGTAAGGTTTCCGCCATTTTTGGCACCCACACGCATATTCAGACTGCCGATGAAAAGATACTCCCCCAAGGTACTGCTTATATAACTGATGTAGGCATGACCGGCCCTTATGATTCGGTGATTGGCAGAAGGGTGGAGGATGTGCTTACCCGTTTCTTAAGCTCTATTCCGGTGAGATTCCAAGTTGCCGAAGGAAATATCCAATTACATGGCGCGTTGGTAGAAATAGATGAAGTAACAGGTAAGGCGCGCTCGATTTTAAGAATTCAGAAAAAGATTTAAATGATTAGAAAACTGCCGATTATCTTATCTGGGGTTTGGTTATTTTTGGCCTTTTCTTTGTCTTTTGTTTTGGCCGCCTCTTCCGCTCAAATTCCAGAGGAGCTAGAGTTTAATTTAGACCTAAATTCTCCCGTAGTCAGCCTGCCTAAAATATATAGGCCAAGCGTGGATTTAAGCGGCCGAGGTAAGCAGCGTGATTTAACCTTGCCGCAAACATTAGCCTCTTGCGATGCTTTGGCTGCCTGGCAGGCGGATTTAGGTTTTCGTAATTTCTACCGGGTTCAATATAATCTTTGGGAGATCCAACAGCTGGCCAACGACCAAGGTTCCTGCCAGAAGCTCTTGAGTAATTATGAAGAGATAATTAAAAAAATAAGCGATAGCGGGGGGACGGTAATTCTAGATTTATTTGGTACTCCTGATGGTTTAGGCACGGTGCTGGATAAAAACAGCGCTCCTCGTAATTTAAAAGCCTATAAAGAATTAGTTAAGAATACGATTCGTAAACTTAGCTGCGATAAAAAATATAATATTTGGTATGAAGTTTGGAATGCTCCGGACCTCGGAGATTTCTTTTTAGGGGAACGCAGCGAGTATTTTAATCTTTATCGTATTGTGGGTGAGGCGGTGAAAGAACTGCGTAAGGAAACTAAAATAAACATACCTTTAGGCGGGCCTTCAGTAAGTTCCTGGTTTAGGAATATTGAGCCCAATAATATACTTTCCCCAGAGCGCAGCTTGATTTATGAGTTGATAAAATATTGCTATAACTACCGGCTGCCCCTGGATTTTATTTCCTGGCACGCCTATTCCAGTGACCCGAAGGAAGAAAAGCAAGGTACAATTTACAATAAACCTTTTGTTGAGCTTATTCGCGAGTGGTTAACTTATTTTAAATTCAATAGCAATATTCCACTTTTGGTTAGCGAATGGAGTTTTGACGGCTCCGCGAATATTTTAAGCGAAAGAGCTAAGTATGCGCATATTTCTGCCAGCTATATACCGGGGCGGCTTAAAAATATGTACGAAGCCGGGATAGATTATCAGACATATTTTTGCCTTGAAGATTTTGGGGATAATCAAGCCGGGGCAATTAGAAATTTGGGTATTTTTTCATTTGATCTGGCCCGGCCGGAGAATAAGGGATACGCTAAAGTTAATTATAATGTTTGGCGTATGCTGGGCCTATTGGGGCAGGATTTGTTCACGGCCAAATTTAGCGATGAATTTGTAGGAGTAATTTCTACCAAGTCAGCCGATTATTTAGCCTTGCTTATTTACAACTATATTGATCCGCAAGCGGCTATGAATTATATTTCTCGTAATATAGTTTATTTAAATATCCCGGAACAAAAGGCAATTTTAAGTATTGTTAAGTCTGACCGCATGAAGAAGGTCCTCGCCGGCCAGTTGAACCTGGCTACTTTGCGGCTAAGCGTTAAAACTAAAAACTTGCTTAGCCGGGCTATAGAGTTAAATAGCTTGGCCAATAAATTTTCTTTACTGAACCGTAAAATCAAAGTTTCTTTAAAGGGTTTAAAAGATATTTATGTTTTGAGTAAATATTTGGTGGATAGCAATTGTGCCCGAAATTGCGAATTTAAACCCAGCGTTGAAAAAGATGTTGATTTTAACCAGGGCTATGTTGAGGAAATAGAATTAAGCCCTTATTCAGTCCAACTTTTAGTTTTTAAGAAGAAGCCTGCTGTCGAAGTCAAACCGGAAGAAAAGCCTGCGGAGACAAAGCCTGCTGTGGTTTTGTCTAACGAAAGCCAAACCCTGCCTGGCCGGCAGGCAGGCACGGCCTCGCGGGCTGAAGTCAAGCCGGAAGAGAAACCTCCGTTTAAAGAGGTAAACAATGCAGAAACTAAATAAACATATTTATACTGTCTCTGAGATTACTCAAGTGATTAAGGGGCTATTTGAGGAGAAGGTCGGTGAGATTTGGCTGGAAGGGGAGATCTCTAACTTTAAAGCCGCTGCCAGCGGGCATTTTTATTTTTCACTTAAGGATCAAGGAGCGCTTATTCTAGGGGCGATGTTTGCGCATGCTAATAAGAGCCTAAAATTTAAGCTCGAGGATGGCTTAAAGGTTATTTGTTTTGGTAAAGTTGATGTCTATGGCCCGCGCGGGCAATATCAGATTATTGTCGAGAGAATTGAGCCCAAAGGAGTTGGCGCGCAACAATTAGCTTTTGAACAATTAAAGAAAAAACTAGATCAAGAAGGTTTGTTTGATGTTGGTCATAAAAAGCTACTGCCCCAGATGCCTTTTTCCGTTGGTATAGTTACTTCTATTAAAGGCGCGGCAGTACGTGATATCCTGCAAATTCTTAAAAAAGGAGCGCCAGGCGTAGATCTAGTTTTACGTTCTGTACGCGTGCAAGGCGAACAGGCAGCCGGTGAAATTGCCGAGGCAATAGTGGATCTAAATAATCTTAAGCATTTAGATTTAATTATTGTCAGCCGGGGAGGAGGCAGCACTGAGGATCTCTGGAGTTTTAATGAGGAGCCTGTGGCGCGGGCAATTTATAATTCCAGGCTGCCGGTGATTTCCGCGGTAGGCCATCAGATTAACACTACATTATCTGATTTAGCGGCGGATGTTTTCGTGGAGACGCCATCAGCGGCAGCCAAGCTTATTGTGGATAAAAAGAATGCCTTATTAGCCCAGTTGGCAGGGTTTAGGTACCAACTGGATTTTTCGATTAACAATACAATCAATGATTTAAAAAACAGGCTTACGGCTTTTACGCATATGCTTAAAAGCCCGCGCGATCATTTATTGGAAAAGCAGCAGCAAGTTGATGAATTATTTTCCGGATTAAATTACAATATGCGGCATGCTTTAGAGCTGGCGGCGCAGCGCTCCAGCGCGTTAATCCAAAGGCTGGAAGCATTAAGCCCGCTAGCGATATTATCCCGCGGCTATAGTTTAAGCGTGCTTATGCCGCAAGGCGCAATCCTTAAAGACGCCTGCGCGCTAAAACCAGGGGATAAATTAAAAACAGTTTTACATCAAGGCGCCTTTACCAGCTTAGTCCAGGAGGTCTTTAATGACGAAAGAAAAATCGATTTTTGAAGAAGATTTAAAAAAGCTGCAGAAGATTGTTGAGGAGCTCTCTAGCGGGAAAATTACTTTAGGCGAGTCGCTTAAAAAATATGAAGAAGGGGTTAAAATCGCGCAATTTTGTTCTGCGGCCTTAACTGAAGCGCAGCGAAAAGTAGAGTTGCTGATGAAAAAAGACGGTAAAATTTCTTTAGAAAAATTTGACGACGCGGAGACTCAGTAATGTTTTTAGAAAAGATAAATTCACCACTGGATTTAAAAAAATTAAGCCTGGATCAGCTTGGCTGCCTTAGCGCGGAGATTCGCCAGAGGCTGATCGAAGTTGTTTCGGTAACCGGCGGGCATTTGGCTTCCAGCCTGGGGGCGGTGGAGTTAATCGTAGCCTTGCATTATTGCCTGAATACTCCCAAAGATAAAATTATTTTTGATGTGGGGCATCAGGCTTACGCGCATAAAATATTAACCGGCCGTAACAAAAATTTTTCCACGCTTAGGCAGTATCAGGGGTTAAGCGGTTTTCCTTCAAAAGATGAGTCAATTTATGATCCCTTTACTTGCGGCCATAGCTCCAGCGCGGTTTCTTTAGGCTTAGGGCTTGCCTGCGCCAGGGATTTTTTGCCTAAAGAGGAGCAATTTAAAGTTGCTTGTGTGATTGGGGATGGGTCTTTAAGCGGCGGCCTTTGTTTTGAAGGCCTTAACAATACCGGGCATTTGAAAAAAGATATTTTAGTGGTTTTAAACACCAACGAATTAAGTATTGCTCCGAACGTGGGGGCGATTAGTAATTATTTGAATAAAATTATTTCTTTACCGGTGTATAACCGTTTCCACGATAACCTGGAGAATTTTTTAAAAACCCGTGTTCCGCGCGGCAGCCGCCTGATAAAACTTATGGCTAAGTTTGAAGAAGGATTAAAAGGGCTATTCGTTCCCGGCATATTGTTCGAAGAGCTGGGATTCCGCTATTTTGGCCCTATCGATGGGCACGATCTAAACGCTTTAACTTCTACGTTAAAAAATATTCTGGAGATTAAAGGCCCCCGCCTTTTGCATATCGTGACTAAAAAAGGCAAGGGTTATTCGTTTGCTGAAAAAGATCCGGTAAGGTTCCATGGGGTCAGCCACTTTGATATCCATACGGGAGAAGTGGTAATTAAGAAATCTTCACCTGGAGTAAAAAGCTATACTGAAATATTTCGTGATAAAATAGCGCAGTTGGCGCAAAGCGATAAACGGATTGTGGCGATCACTGCCGCGATGCCGGAGGGGACAGGTTTGGATAAATTCCGGGATTGTTTCCCGGAAAGATTTTTTGATTGCGGCATTGCGGAAGCCCATGCGGTTTGTTTTGCCGCCGGGCTGGCTAAGCAGGGGCTTAAGCCGGTAGTGGCAATATACTCTACATTCTTACAGCGCGCGTATGACCAGATTATTCAGGAGGTTTCATTACAAGAGCTGCCGGTAATCTTTGCCATTGACCGGGCGGGAATTGTGGGAGAAGATGGAGTTACTCATCAAGGCATATTTGATATTGCTTATTTAAGGAGTATTCCGAATTTAGTTGTCATGGCTCCTGGAAATGGCTGGGAGTTGGAACAAATGTTAGAGCTTGCTTTACAGTTAGATAAGCCGGCAGCCATAAGATATCCCCGCGCGGAAGTTTCTTTAGAGGAGGATCTTGCTGCCCCCTTGAAATTAGGGCAGGGGCAATTAATTAGAGAAGGCAAGGATTTTACAATTATTGCTTTAGGCAGTATGGTTTTGGCGGCTAAGGGGGCCCTGGAATTATTAAATCAGGAAGGGTTATCCGGCAGTTTAATCAATGCCCGGTTTGCCGCGCCGTTGGATATGGAATTAATTAAAAGAGTTTGCGGGGAGGGAAAATTTATTTTTACCATTGAAGAAGGAATAAGGGACGCGGGTTTTGGCAGCGCTGTTGCCCAGCAGTTAAATAAGCCGGTGGAACGGCTCGGCTTGCCTTTTGAATTTATTCCACATGGCGCCAGAGGGCTGCTTTTGGAGAAATATAAGCTTACTGGGGCGGGAATTGCCGCGCATATTCGCCAGGCGATAAAAAATAATGGCTAAAATCATAATTAATCAGGATAGATGCAAGGGTTGTCTTTTATGCGTGAATTTTTGCCCCAAGGGTTTGATTAAGAAAAGCGCAAAATTAAATAAACAGGGATTGAATTTTGTGGAGTATGATTTAAGCGGTGAATGTATCGGCTGTATGCAGTGCGCGGTAATTTGTCCGGATTGCTGTATTGAGGTCTATAAGTAAAATTGTGTAATGTGTAAAGTGTAATGTGTAAAGAAAAAGAAAATATTTGCATTACACAATAGAACATTAAACCCACATTACACATTACACATTCAACATTACACAGAATTATGATTACTAAAACGAAGATATTGATTAGTGGTAATGAAGCAATCGCCCAGGGAGCAATTCAGGCAGGCTGTAGTTTTTACGCGGGGTATCCCATTACTCCGCAAAATGAAATTATTGCTTATATGGCAAAACACATGCCTAAGCAAGGTGTTTTTATTCAGGCAGAGAGCGAGTTGGCTGCGATTAATATGGTTTATGGGGCTTCGGCTGCCGGGGTAAGGGCAATGACTTCTTCTTCAAGCCCGGGAATAAGCTTAAAGCAGGAAGGGATATCTTATCTTGCCGGTTCACAGCTGCCGGCGGTAATTGTCAATATTATGCGCGGCGGGCCGGGTTTGGGGAATATCGCTCCCGCGCAATCGGATTATTTTCAAGCTACGCGCGGCGGAGGGCACGGAGACTATCATTTGATAGTTTTGGCTCCGGCTTGCGTGCAGGAAGCTTATAATCTTACGCAAACCGGTTTTGATTTAGCGGATAAATATCGTATTCCGGTTATGATTTTGGGTGATGGCATATTAGGCCAAATGATGGAGCCAATTAGGTTATCGGTGCTAGGTGCTAGGTGCTCGGCTAAACACCAAACACCAAACACCAAGCACCTAAAAAATTGGGCACTTTGTGGTTGTAAAGGAAGAAAACCGAACATCATTAAATCATTTTTTCTGCGGGAAGGGGCTTTAGAGGAATTCAATCTTAAATTGCAGAAAAATTATGAAATTATTAAACAGAAAGAGGCGCGTTTTGAAGGCCTATTTTTATCTGATGCTAAAGTTATCCTGGTAGCTTACGGGACAATGGCGCGGATTGCTAAAAGTGTGATTAGCCAGTTAAGGAGCATGGGTAAGAAAATAGGCTTAATCCGGCCGATTAGCCTTTGGCCATTTCCGCAGAAACCTTTTAGTATAAAAAATAGCAAGGTAAAATACTTAGTGATTGAGATGTCTTATGGCCAGATGCTTGAAGATGTTCAGTTGGCGGTTGGCGGCAGGCAACAGGTGGAGTTTCTTGGCCGTTCGGGCGGCGGAGTACCCAGTGAAGAAGAGATTATTAATAATGTTAAGAAAATATTATAATGAAAAAGACATTTAAACTTTGCCAATCTTTATATGATCTGCCTACGCATTATTGCCCGGGTTGCGGGCATGGTATCGCCCATCGGCTGGTGGCGGAAGTAGTCCAGGAGCTAGGCATTAGGGAGAAAACTATTGGTATCGCTCCGGTAGGTTGCGCGGTGGTGGCTTATGATTATTGGAATTTTGATTGTTCAGAGGCAGCGCATGGCCGGGCCCTGGCGGTGGCCACCGCGATAAAAAGAGTGCATCCGCAAAACATTGTTTTTACTTATCAAGGGGACGGAGATTTAGCCGCGATTGGCACTAATGAGACTATTCACGCGGCAAATCGCGGAGAAAATCTCTCGGTAGTTTTTATCAATAACGCGGTATATGGCATGACCGGAGGGCAGCTTGCTCCGACTACGCTTTTAGGCCAGAAGACCTCTACTTCTATTGAGGGTAGAGAGAAAAAAACTCACGGCTATCCTTTAAAAATTTCTGAGATGCTGGCATTATTGCCTGGCGCCTGTTATATCGAGCGGGTTTCTTTACATAGCCCTCAAGAGGTGTTAAAAGCTAAACGCGCGATTAAGCAGGCATTTGAAAATCAAATAAATAATTTAGGGTTTTCTTTAGTGGAAATACTTTCTCCTTGCCCGACTTATTGGGGGTTGTCCCCTAAGGAATCATTGGATTGGATTAGGGATATTATGCAGAAGGAATTTCCCTTGGGAAGGATTAAATGCTCGAGCGCGTAATTATCGCTGGCAGCGGCGGCCAGGGAGTGATGCTTTTGGGTAAAGTTTTAGCGCAAACCGCCATGCTTGAAGGTAAGCAGGTTACCTGGTTTCCGGCTTATGGGCCGGAGGTGCGCGGCGGGACTAGCCATTGCATGGTGACTATCTCTAGCCAAGAGATAGGCTCACCATATATAACTCAGGCAGATACGCTCATAATTTTAAATAATCCCTCGTTAGCAAGATTCAAAGGTAAGGTTAAAAATAAAGGGTTATTAATTCTTAATTCTTCGTTAGCTAAGATTGATACGCTGGATCAGGTAGAAATATTACAATTTCCCTTTACGGATATTGCCATAAAATTAGGCAACATTAAAGTTGCCAATATGATAGCCTTAGGTTGTTACGCGGCAGCTAAGAAAATTATCAAGATTAAAAATATCTTAAAAGTGTTTAAATCCATGGCTCCGGTTGGTGATTTTAAAATTTTAGAGGTTAATCAGCGAGCTTTAAAAGAAGGGCAGAGGCTAAATTATGGTTAGAGTTCGCTTCGCGCCTAGTCCCACGGGAAATTTACATATTGGCGGAGGGCGCACCGCGTTGTTTAATTGGCTTTTTTCCCAGTCGCAAAACGGTAAATTTATCTTAAGAATTGAAGATACGGATAAGGAACGTTCTAAGCAAGAATTTGTGGATGAAATACTCGATAGCCTTAAGTGGCTGGGTTTTAATTGGGATGAGCTTTATTATCAGAGTGAGCGTTTTGATCAGTATCGATTGCACGCGGATAGGCTGCTTAAAGCCGGTTTAGCTTATATTGAAAAATCCCCTGAAGGAAAAGAAGCGATAATTTACAAGGTGCCCGCGCGGAAAATTAAAGCGCGAGATTTAATTCGCGGCCAGATTGAATTTGATTCTAGCTTGATTAAGGATCAGGTATTAATTAAGTCCGACGGAACTCCTACCTATAATTTTGCCTGCGTGGTAGATGATGCCCAGATGAATATTACGCATATTATTCGCGGAGATGACCATATCTCTAACACGCCCAAGCAAATTCTTCTTTATGAAGCCCTGGAGTTTGGGTTGCCGCAATTCGCGCATTTACCTTTGATTATGGGGGTAGATGGGGGCAGGCTTTCCAAGAGGACCGGCGCGACGGCAATTAGTGATTATCGTAAAATGGGATATTTATCTGAGGCGTTGTTAAATTACCTGTTACTGCTTAGCTGGGCCCCGGGGGATAATCGTGAGTTGATCAGCGTGAATGAGGCAGTAAAAATATTTGATATAAAAAACGTGAATAAAACTCAAGCCACCTTTGATTTAAAGAAGTTGGATTGGATAAATAACCAATACCTTAAGGGCGCTGATCCGGAAAAATTAGCCGATGAGCTTATCCCGCTGCTTGAGGCAAAGCATTATATAAATAGAATTAATTTTGACCGCAATTACCTCTTAGTTTTAGTGAAATTATTTCAGGCTAGGCTTCCCCGGCTTAACGATTTCTTAGATTGGGCGGATTTCTTTTTTTTGGATGAACCGGTTATTGAGGAGGCGGCAAAAGAGAAATATCTGGCCCAGGATTTATCCAAAGAATTCAGCCTGTTTGCTCAAAGGTTGGATAATCTAGGCAGTTTTGAGATCATTCATATCGAGAGCAGTTTTCGAGAGTTAGTGGCAGAGCTGGGTATTGAGGCTAAAAAATTAATTCATCCTATCCGCGTTGCTCTTACCGGTAAGACTATCGGCCCGGGATTATTTGAAGTAATTTATTATTTGGGAAAAGAGCGCAGCCGCAGAAGGTTGTTAAAATGGGTAAAATAGGAGTGGATAGAGAATTTTTTTTAACCCCTTGAAATTGGCAGTGATTTTGTGTTATATTTACTTAGTAAGGTTCTCTAGTTAAAGGCGAGGGGTAAACTACCAGCGGGCAGGCAATGCCCAGAAACTAAAGCCAATAGAATTTCCCCTTGCCTTTTTTAAAGCCGCCTTGGATTATGACCAAAGGTGGCTTTTTTTATTTTACCTCGTAACTAACAATTCTCTTGATTTAGTTTTTCATTCAAGATATACTTTTTACATTACTGCCCTGTCGTCTAATCGGTAGGACTTCAGATTCTGGATCTGACTACCATGGTTCGAGTCCATGCGGGGCAATTAAATTTTTATAGCCTGGACGAGAACCAAAGGGGTGCGGGGAGACTGTCCCCGCGCTTTCGGGGTAACAGCGACGACTGGTTCTAGCGCAGCGGAGTCCATGCGGGGCAACTTTTTAGGACAATTAACTAAATTTATCGGATAAATTAAAAAATGGCATTACGGGAAGATATTGAAAAACAAGGCGGCTGGCTTTTTAGGCACAGAAGCTATTTGCCGCTTTTAGGCCTTCCGGTTTTTGTTATCGCTCTAAGACAGTCTGGAATACTAGAAAAGAAATTCGGCGATTCCGTAGGTGATTTTTGGGAAAGCTGCGCGATTATAGTATCTTTTTTAGGCCTGATTGTTCGTGGTATTACTGCCGGGTATGCCCCGCGCGGCACATCAGGGAGATGAGATTAAAGAATGACTAAACCGCAGGAAATTAAAATCAAAGGGACGGTTCTCCTTTTTTTGCAAAGGTGACAGTCACAAAAAGCGTGACAGTCACCTTTCCCTTTCTCTAAAAAAGAGAACCGTCCCCGCGTTTTTCAAAGGTAATGTCAAATAAATTGTGTAAATTCTTTTAAAGGTTTCTCTTGCCATTTGGAGTTTAGGCGGTTAAAGATCGCATAAATAATTCTGCTTACACTATCATAATTGGTAAAACATCCCATAGG
>Ga0247842_10001454_pt1 | contig 39553 bp, 43 predicted proteins | sample LaCruzMarch2015__3_FD_192411 | JGI IMG/M metagenome (GOLD analysis project Ga0247842, IMG submission 192411) | Freshwater microbial communities from meromictic Lake La Cruz, Castile-La Mancha, Spain - LaCruzMarch2015_19m | ecosystem: Environmental > Aquatic > Freshwater > Lake | place: Spain...
TGTTGTGACTGAGCCAGCAGTATCACTAGCGGCGGCAATCGCCGCGCAGGAATCGGGAGACGCAAGGACCGCGGTAATGCTAATGCAGCGCGCAGGGGAAATTGCGGACAGCGAGCAAGCAAACACTCTTACGGATGTCCATGTGGAGAAAGCAAAAGCGAGCGTGGAGGAAGAAATAATTCTCTCAATGATATCAACACTTCCCCAGCAGCAGCAACTAGTGCTTTATGCGATTGCGCAGCTTGCCTCGCAAAAAGACAGGGGGCTAAGAAAAGTCACGGGCGAAATAGAAAAAGGTGTTCTTTACTCCGGAGAAATATTTGAAACCTATCTTGAGCTCGCAAAGAAATTTGATGAGAGGACAATTACTTCAAGATGGTACCGCCAATACATAAATGAACTCGAAATGTACGGGCTTATTTTAGTTACCGCATCAGGAAAAGGAATCAAAGGACAAACAAGACTTATAAAACTCGGATTTGACGCGAACAAAATAAAGGGCGCGCTGGAAAAAGAATTGTTTAAGCAGATGAGTTAGGTGACTAACTAATGCAATTGTCTTCACTTCTTAAGAGGGCATTTAGTGCTCCATCAAAAAAACCGAGATACAAGATTAGATTAAGGAGATGGCCGCTACTTGGAGAAGGATTTGAGTCAAAGGTTCATAGAGCAAAGTTAATCTCAAGGACGTCTCTTGTTAAAAAAAAGAAGACACATATAGCCCTGCGAAGGCTACGCACTCCTTCCTGTACAAAAGCGGAAGGATTAAGGGATAGAGCAAAACTAATCAATGCAAAAAGAGTATGGAGAGAATTTAGAGCCAGTGGCTTACCCGTGGCAAGTTTCTTTGTTCCGGTGCTAAGAAGAGGCTCCAAAGAGTATTTGTCAGTAATAATGGAGAATCTTCGCGCAAGATATGGAAAGATAATCCCAATAAATTGCAATACTTACTCGCCCGCCCCTGTATTCTTAAAGAGGCTGAATGTAAAAAGAGATTTGCCTTTAATCAAAAACCTTGCAGGGGATTACGCAAAAATGGTAAATCTTGGGTATGCCCCACACTATGTGGATTTCTGGGCATTTTATAAATCGAGAAAAGGGACTAATTACGAAAGGATTATTGTTGACATTTATAACATCTATAAAGGCGAGACGGAGCTAGTACAAAGCACACTTAATAATCTAGCAATAATCAATAATCACCTTGGTAAAGAAGAGAATACACAATTCCTAGCTTTTTTTTTGTCCACTCTTAGGGATAAAACTCTTGCAAAGGACATTGAAAGAGGAATTGGAAACGGCTACCTGGCCACAAATTATGAGGAATAATTTAGCAAGCGAATAAATTAATTCAATTTATATAATCTTCTCGCGTTATTTAACTCATGGCATTTGCTCAAGCTTTCAAATCCAAAACCGCGCTGCCAAAAGAATTATTTCTTCGAAGCACACTTGAAAATCTCTCTGTTTATGGTGCAGCGCACTTTCTTGTTGATTTAATTTGTGCGGGAGCGCTTTTTTCATTATTTGCCGGCGGACACGAACTAATTGAAATAGCATTTCTTGTAGTGCTCTACAACATCCTTGCGTTTGGACTACAACTGCCGCTTGGGATTATTTCTGATATTTTGAGGAAGCCAAGATTTTTTGGCGCCCTCGGATTATTGATTGCGGCTGGCGGCGGAATAATTGCATTTTACTCTCCTCTTTATGGAATAATTGCCGCGGGAATTGGAAATGCGCTTTTTCACATCGGGGGAGGAAGCATTTCGCTTAACCTCACACCAAAAAAAGCATCTGCTCCGGGGATATTTGTCGCACCTGGGGCGCTTGGACTGTTAGCCGGCACGCTCATCGGGAAATTTGGTTTATTTAACCCATTTATTTTTGGCGGGCTCGCGCTACTTCTCACTGGCGGAATTATTATGCTCAAGCAAATAAAAATGAATTATTCGAAAAAGCCTGCCGCAAAAATTAATTACTTTGAATTAATTGTAATTTTCCTTTTGATAGTAATTGTCTCAAGGTCAGTCCTTGGATTTGCAATCTCGTTTCCGTGGAAAGTGGATTTGCTCCTGCTTGTTGTACTCACAATTGGGGTGGTTCTAGGAAAAGCATTTGGGGGAATACTTGGAGACAAGTTTGGGTGGATAAAAGCCGGGGCAGGAGGGTTAATTGTGTCGGCCCCATTAATATTTCTTGGAGTGCAGAACCCATTACTTGGAATACTGGGGTTATTTTTATTTAATTTTACAATGCCAATTACCCTCACAGCCCTTTCAAATATATTTCCCGGAAAACCAGGATTCTCCTTCGGACTCACTTGCATGGCTCTACTTATTGGGGCGCTGCCAGTACTTGTTGGATTAAATGGAGTGTTTTCGAATCTAACTTTGGTGGCCTGCGGAATAGTTGTTACCGCGATAATTCTTTTCATTTCGCTTTATTTATTGAGGAAACCATTTGAAAAGTCAAGGTTTAATAAGAAGAAAAACATAGTTGAATGAGAGAGATTCAGATGAAAAAAGTGATTTTACTTGCGGCACTAGTGTCATTATGCAGTTTTGCTTTTGCGGACATAGCCATTACCCCTATTGATTCTGCAATAACTTTTGCGCCTTTTTTAATTTTGGGATTAATTGTAATTGCAATAATTTCCGGCGGAATAGTTTTAGTTCATCACTTGTATAAGTCTGCAAGGAAAAAAGAGATAAAAAAAGGCGAGGATAAAGCTGAGTTCAAAAAATTATTCAAATGGATGGCGATTGCACTAGTACTTGTTCTCGGAATTATTCTCTTTATGTCTCTATTAACTCCTCCTGGAAATATTTCTCCCGGAAATTATCGGCAAGGCGGCGTGGATTCAATTAGCACTGCCATTAAAATAGTTGGTGTTTCGGGCCAAACAACTACTAATGTTTTTACTTTTGTGAATGGTGCTGAAATAAGCGCGGATGATATTTCCTCAAAGACAGGGCTTGATGTTAATTCGTTATTTTTTATGAAAGGGCAGTATGCGGCGGATAGTACCTTATCATTTGCAGCTACAGGCAAATCAGTTGTTTACACTGGGCAAACAGCGAAAAAATTGCAGGCAATAGTTAACTGCAAACAAACTGAACAAGCACTTGCGGATTCACTTCAAGCACTTTCAACTACTCCCTCCTTTAGCGGCTATTCTTTCGAACCAAAAGCAACCTGCGGTGATGTACAACCTTGCTGCGCAATAATTCTTATTAGGCCAAAAAACTAAAATGAATTGAGGTTTAATTAATCAAAAAGGCTAGAGAATGATTCTTACTGACCCTTTGTATCTAATCCTTATCGCGCTTGTACTTACGCTTGTAATTGAGCTTGTAGTTGCATTCGTTTTGGGTTTTAGAAAACGGGAAGAAATTCTTGCAATTGTTGCAGTAAATCTCATAACAAACCCTGCGTTGAATCTTTTTATTCAGCTTGCCGCATATTTAGAATTATTCCAATTCTCAATGCAAATACTAATTCCACTCGAAGCACTTGTTGTGGTTGCAGAGTTCTTGTTGCTCTCCATAATGCTGAAGCAAAAAAAAGTTAAGTTGTTTTCTCTTTCACTAGCAATAAACACCACCTCATTTTTAATTGGACTCGCAATAACTGGAATTTGGGTATAAGCAGAATAACTTACACAAATTACCTTGGCGGTTATAAAAACCGAACTAAGAAGTATTAAATACTAAAAATTCCTTTAATGGCATGCGAGTAAGTAATTGCACTGGTGGTTTAAATGGCAGGATATGAGGATTTCGTTGACCTTGGGTACAAACCCAATGCAAAAGACATTATCGCGGTTTTTAAGGTAAAAGTCCCTGAATGGGAAAAGCCGGAAAGAGCGTTTGGGGCGATTGCGAGCGAGAGCTCCGTTGGAACTTGGGCTGATTTAAACATTTGGGCAAAATATCCTCACGTAAAAAAAGTTGCGGCGAAAGTTTACAGCATAGAGCACAATCCTAACGGGTACTGGGTGAAAATCGCTTACCCGCAGGATCACTTTGAGCAAAACAACATCAGCCAAATACTCGCATCAATTGCGGGAAATGATTTTGGAATGAAAGCGGTTGACGGGCTTAGACTTGCGGATATACAATTCACTAAAGAGGTTGTAAAAGAATACCCGGGGCCTGGAATTGGAATAAGCGGTATAAGAAAAATGTTTGATGTTCCTGAAAGACCACTGCTCGTATCCGTGCCAAAACCAAAAGTTGGAATGACTACGGAAGAGCATGCTGAAATCGGCTATCAAATATGGACTGGCGGACTTGATATATTAAAAGATGATGAAAACTTAACAAACCAAAAGTTTAATCCATTCAAAAAGAGAGTGGAGAAAACACTGAAAATGAGAAACAAAGCGGAAAAAGAAACCGGACTAAAAAAAGCCTACTTAATTAATGTGTCCGCGCCAACAGTTGAAGAAATGATTGAACGCGCAAGGTATGTAAAAAAGCAGGGCGGAGAATATGTCATGCTTGATATTATTACCGCGGGATGGAGCGCACTTGCAAGCCTAAGAAATGAATGTGATGATTTGGGGCTAGCAATACATGCGCACCACGCAATGCACGGGGCGTTCACAAGAAATCCTGACCACGGAATCTCAATGAATGTGGTCTCAAAAATTGCGAGACTTGCGGGAGTCGACCAGTTGCATATTGGAACAAGCATAGGAAAACTCGTGAGCCCAAAAGAAGAGGTGCTCCAGTGCCAAGCCGAACTCACTGCGCCAAAAAAAACAAAAGAGAATATGCGCGAACACTGCTTATCGCAGGACTGGGGAAAATTAAAACAGGTATTTCCTGTTTCAAGCGGCGGACTTCACCCAGGGATAGTTGACCAAATAATCAAAATGCTTGGAACAAATATATTGATTCAGCTCGGCGGGGGAGTACACGGCCACCCAAAAGGAAGTTATGCGGGAGCTGTAGCGATGCGCGCGGCAATTGATGCGTACCTTGACAAGCAGAGCGTGGAAGAAAAAGCAAAAACCTGCCCTGCCCTAAAAGAAGCCCTCAAAACTTGGGGAAGAACTCTGCCGAAGTAAAATTTGGCAAATATTCGTCAAAAGATACACAAAGTGTCTTTTGATATAACAAAAAAGTTTATTAATGGGGCTAACATTAGTAGTTAGGTTTCTTTTACCATTTAAAAATTAAGAGAATCGATTTAAGGGGGCGATAATTTTGAGTCTAAGCACACTTACTTTTGGAAGCATGAACAGCATTAACGCGCAGTCCCACACTCGGGGCAAGGTAAAGATAATTAAAGCAGAGAAATTTGTCGGAATGGATGCGGTTTGCGTAATAGCAAAGCTCGTTGAAGGGGCGGTTGCAAAAAAAATGAAAATGACCGGGAAAGAAAAGAGTGTTGTCGTTAGTGTTGAATCAAAATCCGGGGACGGCTACTGCACAAAAATCGGCGCGCAAGTAGTTTTGATGGTTGAGGGAGTGTATAAAGAAGACTTCCCCGCGGGCGCGGAAATAATATTTGAGAAAGGCGCTGGCGGCGATGCGAGCAGGCCAAAGGGAAGACTAATAATCGCTTAAGAAATTTGGGGTCAAAATCCTCATCAAAAGGCTTAATTACTTAAAGTTCCAATACCTTTGCATGCCACTTGAATACGAAAGCAACTCATTGTTTGATTTGCTTCATGCTAATTTTTTGTCAACGGAAAACAAAACTCTTTTCTCTTACGGGCTAATTTTGTTTCTCATCCCTTTATTTCCACTTCACCAGTTGATTATTGGGACAATTGTCAATGCGCTTTTAATAAAATCCGCAATTTCAATGAAAACAAAAAACGTTTTCTTCCTCGCGTTAATCCCAAGCATCGCTGTCGCGACCGGAGGATTGCTCTTTAGCGGGCTAACAAGCGCAATGATTTACATGCTTCCATTTATTTGGGCTGGAAATGTGGTGCTAATGCTTTTTATGAGAAAAATGTTTATGCACAAGAAGCGAAATTATTTGCTTGCCTCGCTTGCGGGCGCAACAGCAAAAACAGCGCTTTTATTCACAGCCGCATTTGTATTACTCGCATATAGCTTTGGTCCAGTGCTTTTTCTCACTGCGTTTGGAATAATACAATTTGTAACAGCAATTGCGGGAGCGGTTTTAATTGGAGCCGCTGATAAATTTTTGCTGAAGAAATAATTGAAAAGAAAAAAGCGATTATCAAAGATAAAGCTAAAGCTTTCTCTTTGCTTTTGCGTTATACTCTTTCACTTTGCCCGCAATCAAATCAAGAACTTTTTTACTGGGCATTATGTTCGCGTTCTTTAACGCTTCGCCAAGCGTACATTTTTCTCCACCATAGTTATGCCCCGGCCAAATAATTAAATTTTGGTCGAGCTGGGAAAGAAAAGCAATTGTTTCTTCTTGTTCCTTGTCATTTCCGCCGTATTGTGTATTGCCCGCCCCGCGCGCAAATAAAGTATCGCCAGTGAATAAATTGTTTTCAATTTGAATGCAAACACAATCGCTTGTGTGGCCGGGGGTATGAATAAAACGTGCGCGAAAACCACACACATCTTTTTCCTCAAATTCTCCGAGTTTTTTTGAGGAAGGAAGTAATGTTTGAACTCCTTTTAATTTAAAATAATCAACAAGCTCGCAGTGGTCGGGGTGATTGTGCGTGAGAGCCTGTAAAACAACTTTCAAATCCATCTCTTTTATTTTGTTTTCAATTATGCTCCTCTCTCCTGTTGGGTCAATAAGAAGGACATCTTTTGAGTGCTTTTTCTCCCCAATAACAATGTATGAAAAATTATTATCAAAACCGCCAACTTGGAGCTGAATTATCTTTACCATATCAATTTGGGGCAAATAACCCATTTTCAAATGTTTTGGTCACTCCAAAAAGCTCTTTTTTCAGCCAAAAATACAATCTTTTTAACCTTTCCCATTCACTAAATTTTATGGTGTTGGCAAAGCCAATTAAGCGAGACTGTGCCTTGTTCGTCCAGTGGTCTAGGATCTACCCCTGTCACGGGTGGGACCCGGGTTCGAATCCCGGACAAGGCGTGCTATATACAATTTGTTGGACATTTTTGAGGTTAATTCTGTTTCAGTTAGGTTTTTCTTCTTGTTGTATTAGAAATGAACTGCAAATCAGGAGGATTTATTATGACTAATAAAAAAATTTTGTTTTTGCTTGCACTTGCAGCTTTAGCGCTCGCACTGCTTTTTGGATGCACACAAGGGGCTGGGAATAATACCCAAACTAATAATCAAAATAATACAACGAATCAAGACAATAATGTTGTGACCGCGTCAAATCCACAGAACTACGCAATTAACATTTCGAATTTTGCTTTTAATCCAGCTGAAGTAACAATAAATAAAGGGGATTCAGTTTCATGGCTAAACAGCGATTCCTCGCAGCACATAGTGGTTTCAGATACGGCGGGCTTGTTTGACTCAGGACTCCTTGCGAAAGGCGCATCATTCCAGCACATATTCAACGAGGCGGGGACATATAATTATCATTGCTCCGTACACCCAAGCATGACTGGAAAAATAATTGTTCAATAAATTGATTGTTAAGCAAATGAATTGTCGAGTGCTTCTTTGCGCTCGGCAATAAATATTAACTAGGGGGGAGGATGGTTTTGCATGGAAAATAAAAAACCCAAGCTTGATTCACTTTTACAAGGCGGCAAATTCTGCGTAAAATGCGGAAGCAAAGTACCTTATGACGAAATAGGGCACAAATGCGAACTAATAAACTGCCCAAGGGCAAAAGAGAAAAATAGTTAGAGATTAAAAAGAAGAAAATTATAAAAGAAAGAACTAAAACAATTTTTGAAGCAACATTATGCTTCAATCATCCTGCTCAAACCGAACGCAACCCTTTCTTAGAAAGAAAGTGCTGCAGCCCAAAGAATATGCTTCTCTTTTGAGATAAATTTATGCCTCAATCATTTTTGACAAATCAACTTTCTTTATTGTGATTTGAAGGGAGCCCGCGGCTTTTCCGCTTAGAAGCTCTCCTGTAACGGGAGTAAAACCAGAACTTGTAATTAAGGCGTTCATCTTAATTCGAGCTTCCTTATTCCGGTACTCTATTTTTCCGCTTAAAGCATTAACCTCAAATTCTCGCTTATAATTAACTCTCTCAACAGTGCCTCGCTGACCGTGCGAAATAATATCAAAATCCTTTATCGCGCCTTTTCCGCCTGCGACAAAACCATAAACAATATCATTTTCTTTAGCAAAAGTCTCAAGTGCAACGAAAATATCCTCTCCATCATCAAGAACAACAGTAAAATTAACCATTTCATCACCACTAACAACTACTAACTTATTTACTCTAAACAACTATTTAAATAACTTAACATAAAGCACTCAAAATGCCACAAAAAGCCTATTCTGAACAACAGGGATTATTTTGATTACTCAGAAGCCAAAATCGCATAATATCTTTGCACCCTAAGCCCTGGTGAGAGCCATTCCTCATCGCTAAGACCCGCTTTCATGCAAAGGTGTGACAAAAAATCCTCTTTTTTTGGCAGCTCTTCCCAAACGCTCGGCAAAAAGGTGGCGCTTCGTTGTCCTTTTGTAATTATGAGTCCGTCTTTTCCCGCAACAATCTTTTCGAGAAGTTCATCAGGACTGCTAAACTTAAGCTCCTCAGGATTAGTGAGCACCGAAACCTCTATTTTTGTTTTTTGGAATTCTTTTTTTGAGAGAACAGAAAATCTTGGGTCAGAAAAAGCCGCGGAGAAAGCATTCTCAATAATATCAAGGTAAAGCGCTTGAATTGCAACTAAGTGCCCGATGCAGCCGCGCAAATCCCCGCTAGTTGTAAGCGTAACAAAACAGGCCTTTTTTTCAAGCAATTTCTTTGGAACTGATTTCACTTCATCAGCGCTTAATTTGAACAAGGAATCATTCAAAAGCGCAAAATCAATTGACCTTCGCGCAAGAGCCGTGCAGTATTTTGATTCAGTGTCATCCAGAAAAAACTCTTGAATTTTATTATTTGTCCTTTTTTGCATCAAACTCAAAAGAGTTTCTGCAAAAAACTATTTAAAATCTCCTCGTTTCACATTTGACTTATGAAAAAACTCGTTTTTTTAGCGGCGATGATTATCATTATCATTGCACTGCTTTTTTTGGCATTCACACCGCCTAATGCTAATTCAAATGAAAATTCGATAAGGATTGGAGCGCTTCTTCCTCTCACCGGGAAGAACGCGACTTACGGAATTGAAATAAGGAACGGGATAGAACTTGCCCGCGAAGAAGTAAATTCTGCGGGAGGAATAAACGGCAAAAAACTGGAAGTTATTTATGATGATGATGCTGCCGACCCCGCAATTGGAGTAAACGGAATGCAAAAACTCGCTGAAGTAGATAAAGTTCCGATTGTAATGGGCTCTTGGTCAAGCGGAGTGGTGCTTGCGGTTGCGCCAATAGCGGAAAAAAATCATGTGACTACCCTTGCCGAGGCGATTTCTCCAGATATTACAAATGCGGGGGATTATATTTTTAGAATACACCCTTCAGCGGTTTATTACACAAAAGTTTCTGTAGAGTATCTAATTGAGAGAAAAATAACAACCGCCTCGGTCCTTTACTCAAACACCGCATTTGGAAAATCGCTCAGCGATGCATTTGTGAAGAAGTTTTTGGAGAGCGGCGGAAAAATTCTTGCCGTTGAATCATATAATCCGACCGACACAGATTTCAAATCTGCTTTGAACAAAATAAAAGAATCCGCTCCGGAGGCGGTATTTATTCCGGGTTATCAGGAAGTGCTTGATATTATAAAACAGGCAACTGAAACCGATATTAACGCGCTAATACTCGCAACGCCCACATTTGAGTCGCCAGGCACAATTCCAAAACTCGGCGTGCTAGCGGAGAAGGTTGTCTATCCCCATATTTACTCTTCCGATATGAATGAGCCCAAAATTGTTGCGTTTGAAAAAAAATATTTTGATAAATTCGGTGTTGAAATAACAGGGTTTGCCCATTCAATGTATGACGGGACTTATATACTTGCGGGCATTCTGAAAAAATGCGATACAAACAAGGAATGTATTAAGGAAAATATGTACAAAACTGATTATGACGGGGTATCGGGAAGAATACAATTTGACTTAAACGGCGACCCGCTCATTAAAATCATTATGAAAACAGTGCGCGACAAAAAATTTGTTTCGGTAAAATAAAGAATAGAATCAATTAATCATTTCACAAACGCGATTGAAGCGTACCCAACAACCTCTTCTTTATTTCCTGCCGTGTCGCCAGAGTTTCTATAATCAAGGAGGATTGGCTTCCATTTATTCTTCTTTGCGAGAAGAATAAGTGTGGCAATCCCGATTTTGCCGCACGCGTCGCCTGTGAGCATAAACTCCTCAAAATCCAAATCAAGTATCGCATTAATTGTGACCGCGTCAATTTGCTTTGCCTCTTCATATTTAAAGAAGTGACTCAAATCGGAGCTTGCAATAACTACAGTGCCCTTTTCGAGCGGAAGAAGCGCGCCTGCGAGCGCATCAGGAGAAATTTCTCCGTACATTATTGGAGTAAATCCAAAATTCGCGAGAACAGTTTGAAGAAAAGGCGCCTGCACTTCAAGCGAATGCTCAATATCTTTTTTTACAATAGGAAAATCAACCTGATTTACTTTAAGCACTCCAAGAGGGGTTTTCCACGGGGCGGAAAATGAATACGCGCCTTTAATGTAGTGGTAGTGGCTGGGGCCTAGAAGAATTATTTTTTTTGGAGAAGCTTCGCGTAGAGTATTGTATGCAAATGCGGCGGTGAACCCCGAGTAAATATATCCCGCGTGCGGAACAATTAATGCGGCTAATTCTCCGCCAAGTTTTTTTGGCTTTGCCTCTGAAAGAAATTTTTCAATTATTTTGGAGAGTTGTTCCTTGTCTGCAGGATAGAATGTTCCTGCGTGAATCGGAGTCCTGCTTTCCTTTTTCTGTGCGCTTTTCATTCAAATACCCCAGCAATTTCTTCTCCGCAACTAGCGCAATGACTCTTCTCCATTCCAATTACTTCGGCGCCAAAATTCTGCCTGCGGATAAGCAAGTGATTGCACTTTGGGCAGTGAGTGTCCTCGAGGTTTGCGCGCACATTTCCGCCGTATACAAAATTAAGCCCCGCGTTTTTTCCAATTTTAATTGCGCGCCTAATTTCTTCCGAAGTTGTTGGGGGAACATTATACATTTTGTGCGTAGGGAAGAACGCGCTCACGTGCCACGGAATATTGTGGTCAAGCTCTGAAATAAACGAGGCGATTTGTTTTAGCTCCTCTTCGGAGTCATTCTTTCCAGGAATTATTAGGGTGGTGAGTTCAATCCAAATTCCTTTCTTATGATATTCTTTTATTGCGGCAAGAGTTTTTTCAAGCTCCGCGCCGCAAATTTTTCTATAAAAATTCTCGTTAAATGACTTGAGGTCAATGTTCGCCGCGTCAAGTCTGGTTTTTTTCTTTGAGAGCTCCGCTAGCTGTTCGGTGCTAGTGTATCCATTTGTCACATAAACGCTTCCAAGCGCAGGAGATTGCTTTTTTGCGAGCGCAACTACTTTGAGATTAAACTCAGGCGTAATTGAGGGTTCGTTGTAAGTGAAGGCAATGCTTTTTGCCTTCTTTTTTATGGCAAGTTCAACAAACCTCTTTGGAGTAAATTCCTCAAGCACAAGTGCTTGTTTCTCTGCATCCGCGCCCCTTACAAAAGTGGTTTCATAGTTCTGGCAAAAATCACAGCGAAAATTGCAACCAAAAAAACCAATACTCAATATTTTGGTGTTTGGAAGGTAATGGAAAAGCGGTTTCTTTTCTATTGGGTCAAGGTTAAGCGAGCAAGGTTTTTCTTCTACAACACACTTACCTTTTCCTTGCACATTTTTTCTTGCGCCGCACAAACCAAAAGCACCGTTTGGAATTGAGCAATAATGCCTGCATGCGAGGCACTTAATGGTGCGCTCTGATACTGTTAAGAAAAACTTTTGAGACATGAATAATTTTATAATCAAAGAAGTTAAAAAAGAAAGTTATGCAAAGTCCGCGGGAGCGACCTTGCATGAATTAAAGAATTATTCTCCCCAAGGGGAGGCTTCGTTTGTCTCAGAGATTACTCTTGAGCGGTTGTGCTCGGACTCAAGCGCCCTTACTCTTCTCTTTAAGTCGCTTAACTGACCGGTTATTTCCTCAATTTCCTGCTTTATGGAATACTCTGTGTCATTATCAAGCAAATTAAGCTTTTTTCTTCTTTCGTAATTCTTTTCTAGGCTCGTTTTAACCCGCATAGCCTTTTCATATTCATATTTTAAATCCTCAAGAGTTTCTGACATTTAATCACCCGCGTTCTGATAGAGCAGAACTAATACAGTATAATGCTTATTCTCTTTAAAAAACTTGATTTTGAGGCAAAATGCGGGTTCTTTTTAAACCCAAAAAGGTGGTTTGGCGGTTCAATTGGATGCAGTACACAAATTAGTAATCAGAGTTTACATCCACGTAAAGAACATGTTTTAGATTGATATAACGTCTTAGTATGCCAGATTTGTACATAATACAATCGCTAAGGATTCCACTGTCTTTAAAATTAAAAACAAAATCAGCTCGTTTTCCTTTTATAACTTGCCCGTTTATTAGAGCTACATCAATATATTCGGCACACATTAATATCACCTTACTATTTCCATGCCTTAAGTTTTTTCAATCTTCTGTTTTTGTGATTGGGAGAAAATACCGGCAGAAACAGCGAAATAAACTTACAACTAAACCACAACAAATGGTTAGCTTTGATAAAACAAAGTTCATTACTTTAAGCTTCGTATTTCATTTTTTAAATTGTTAAACCTCTCTTTAAATTTTCCCCTAAGGCGAGAATATTCAATAAAATTAAATAATCCGACCAAAACAACACTAAAAATAAATAATGATTCTGCAAAATTATAATCAAAAGTTATTGGCTGAACAAATGGTGAAACAACATATACTATTGCATAAATTATTGGGGCTATTAAAGAACTCGAAGTAATGCCAAGAATTACTTTTATGGTGTCTCCAGTGTTATGATAATCTGAAAATGATTCTTTCAACCCAGTGTTTTGTTCAAATATTGAGTAACCGCCAAGTGGTAATTCACTTACGCTTGCTTTTAACAAAATAAGCCTGCATAGTTTTTGAACGCGCGTTGTTGCATTATATTTTAACATGAATCTTGCGGGATAAAGAAATACTTGGCACAATCCAATCGCTATTTTATTCTCAAGACTTATTGAATTTTCAATAACTTCATTATAATCATGGGCAAAATTAGCTATTTTTTGAGTAGCTTCTCGATACCCTTCTACCATTTTTTCCGTCTCGGATTTCACAAATATCACTATTCTTTATTAGAGAAGACAATTGCTGTGGCTAAGACAATCATTGCAATTAATCCGACCAATAGGGAGAAATAAGCAATAGCCCCAATAATAGAAGCCCCAAATATTGCACCCAAGAACATTAGGAAGTCTTGCATAGTTACCTTAGGATGAATCTCCTTAATATTGCTTTCTTTTCCGTTTTTCAAGCTTTTTTTGTCCATAGGACTAATAACCTAAACCGAACATGGTAAAACACTTTCGTTATCAACCCATGCGACAATCCTGAAATCAACCTATTAAACGACAAAGCCAAAGATAGTCACCCTTAAATACAAGGTTTGCCCTTCTCTAATAATGCAAAAAAGTGTTCTTTTCGCTCTCGCGGCGACGCTACTAGTCTTACTTATATTGCCCGCCGGTTTTGCGGAGGATACAAATACTGTTACTGATAGCAATTCTACGATTTGCACTACGGAATATGCCCCTGTTTGCGGGGAAATAATTAAATGCCCGACTGGGATAAGCCCCACATCATCAGTTACTTCCTGCGCCATAGAAAAGCAAACGTATTCAAACAAATGCGAACTAGAAAAAGCGGGGGCGACGCTATTAAACGTGGGAGAGTGCCTTGAGTGCTATAAGGAAGGCGCATCAATGCCGATAGTTCCTGGTGCTAAGTGCTGTTCCGGATTAAACCCAATTGCCACAACAGGAATTGTTGACGGGGCAATAATGCCGATGGTTGGAGCAAGTATTTGCTCAAGATGCGGAAACAAAACTTGCGAGGAATGGGAAAATTATTTTAGCTGCCCAAGTGATTGTGATTCAAACAAAACAATCTTGAAAGAAGAAACAAAGTGTGTCTTTAATGGAGTAAGCACAGAGCAAAAATGCTACGCTACTATTGATGGAAAAGAATATTTTTGCAAGGCAGATTTAAGCACGGAAGCCTCATCGACCGCCGCAGGGGCAGGAAGCTGTGTTGTTAGTTTAGCGGGAAATAAAGGAACAAAGGTTAATTGGACAAGCTCATGCGGCGCATCCGCTACAACAATACTTGATGGGGAAAATGAATACGCAAATTTTAATTGCGCAAGCACTACTTGTACTGAAGAAGATGTTCCTGTCTGCGGATATTACCCTTCAAAGGCAACAAATATTGCGCCAATGATTGAAACTTTTAGCAACAAATGTAAATTGGCTGCTGCTGGCGCAATTTATGCTTATGATGGCGAATGCAAAGGAAATGCGGTGTGTAAAGCACAAGGAACCAAATCAGAAGGATGGTATGACTCTGAAAATGGCGCGCTAATACAATATGCTAATTGTTCAACTAATGATTGTGTGTGCAACCAAGAGTACGCTCCTGTATGCGGAGTAAACGGCGAGAATTACAGCAATAAATGCAAAGCTGGATGCGATGGAGTTGGGATTTCTTACGAAGGCAAATGCAAAACAATTGAGCCGCCGAAAAGCGATTTCTACAAAAGCGCTTACTGGAAATGCTCTGATGGAAGAGAATACAAACAAAGTTCGGATAGATGCACTCCTTATGCTGAATGGAAAGAGTTTGCAAGAAGAACCTGCTCAACAGAATGCGTAACGCAAAGCAATACAACAAGCACAACAGGCGGAGGAGCAGGCACAGCAGCGAGCACTACTACTGCAAGTGAAGTACAAGGGGGAGACTTTTTTTCAAACTTAGTGGGATTCTTTGGATTTGCTCCAGAAGCTCTTGCGACAAGAACGGCAGCACAAACTTCTTCAAATTGCAGTTACGTTGTTGATATGCAGCCAAATGATCCGTGCCGACCGGAAGAGCAAAGATGCTATGCGCAGACAATGGAAGAAATAAAATCAATAAAAGAAACTTGCAGTTCAACTAATGGGGAAGTAATAATAAAACAAGGCGAAAAAGGATGCGACTTTTACTCCTGTGTACAAAAAGCAGAGGTTGTAAATGAATGCCGAACAATTGCGGATATACCGCAGGAAAAATATGATTCTTGCGAGAAGAGAGGGGGAAAAGTAGTTGCAAAAACAAATGAAAACGGGTGCCTAACAGTGCTTGAGTGCGTGGGGTGGAAAGCGGAAGACACAAATAATACAAAAATAAATAAAGAAATATTATCTGATAAAGCAAGCCTCCTGGGGCTAGCGCTAAAAATTGAGAGCATAAAAATAGAGCTTGATTCAGTAATAGAAAAGCTTGACGCGCTTGAAAAGTATTACCTTGGAAAAGGGGATTCTAATTCGGCGGCAAAGTTTGCTAATGCGAAAGAGCTAATGAATGTGGCAATCACAAAACTTGATTTAGTAAAACAAAAAATAAAAACAAACGTGGATAATTTTACTGAAGAAAACGCAAAAGAAGTAATGAATACAATAAGAGAAATTGTTGACGGCGCGCTAAGGGATGTGCTGATGGCATTACTGGAGTGAAACTGAGGTGGATTTATGAATAAAACAGTAATTTTGGTAATTGCGGTACTCGCTGTGTGCGCAATGCTCTTTTCTGGGTGCGTTACTCCGACCGCGGGCGGAACAAATATTACAACTGATAAGGACGCGGCAAAAGCGGTTGCGGATATAAGTACAGACATTTCAGGAATATCAAACTCATTAAATGAAATAGACAGCACATTTACTGACCAAAACACGCCCTAAAAAAAAAGGCAATTTTTGGTTTTTAATTTATTTTCCAACCGCCTGATTTTTAATCACTTAACCGTGTTGTTTTTTTATGTCAATTAAGAAAACATTCTTTCCTTTGGAATTCATTGAGAAATACAAATTAATGCTCGGAGCCGAATGGCCGGCGTTCTATTCCGCAATACAAGAAAAGCGCCCAAAAGCGTTTTGGGTGAATACAAATAGAGCAACTATTGATGAAGTAAAAGCATCGCTAACAAAAAAAGGGATTAAATTCACACAAATACCTTTTCATGAACAGGCATTTTTAATTGATTATGAAAGACCAAGCGAGCTTGAAGAATATATTAACGGTAAAATATCCTTGCAGGAAAAAGCCTCTATGCTTCCAGTTGTTGCGCTCGCGCCAAAGAAAGCCGATTATGTTTTTGATACATGTGCAGCCCCCGGAATGAAAACAATTCAATTAAGCAACCTTTCGGGAACCGTTCTTGCAACCGATGTGCACTCAAAACGAATGGATATTCTTTTGAGCATAAGAAAGCGCTTTGGGCTTGAGAATGTTGCCGTAAAAAGAATTGACTTTCGTAATGTGAAACGCAATAAGAAATTTGATAAGGTGCTTCTTGACGCGCCATGCTCAAGCGAAGGCGTTGTGAGAAAGAAAAGAGAGGCGCTGCTTGAATGGTCAGAGAAGATGGTTAGGCAAAAAGCCGCAAACCAAAAACAAATGATAACGCACGCCTTTGATTATCTCAAAGAGGGCGGAGAAATGATTTACTCAACCTGCTCATTTGCTCCTGAAGAGAATGAGGAAGTAGTGCAGTACCTTTTGAGGGCAAGAAAGGACGCAAAAGTGATTCCAATTGAACTTGAAGGAATAAAAATTAGAAAAAATGAACTGTGCGAAGGATGCGTAAGACTTTATCCGCAGGATAATAATACACAACAGTTCTTTTTGGCGAAAATAAAAAAAGCGACTAAGGAATAATTTCCGCGCAATTATATTTTAAGAATTCAAAATCCTTCTTCTTTATTTTCCCTTCGTCAAGAAGCCCACAAATCTCCGGCGCAATTCTTTTCATTTCTAAAATCAAATGGTGAATTGTTCCGCAAAGTTCGCTAATTCCTTTTTTTGGCCAGACCGGATTAAGATTTGAGTACAGGCAGCGCCCGCCGCAAAGTTCGTAATCTTTGCATGAAATACAAGGCTCTTTTACTGTAAGTTTGAATGGAAGTTTATTTGGGTCGGCGGTTTTGATGTCGCCAAGATAATACTCCTGTACTCCGCTCATTATCGGGCAGGAAGAAATTTTTCCATTAGGAAGAATTGTGAAATTCCCGACCCCTGAACCGCAGCGCATGAAGTACTGCGTTCCAAACAAAAGCGAGTTCATTATTCCTATGAATGGATAAAGCCGAAGCACATTTCTTTTTTTCATTTCAGCAAGCCAATAATCCGCAAGGCGTGTGATGTCTTTGTTGTATAATTTGCTCCACCCCGCGAAATTGCGTTTCTCATAATCGTGCCACATATTAGCATCAAGCTGCCAATGAATGCTAGTAAAAGCAAAACCCTCTGGATTTTTTGGCTCAATAAGTTCCATGATGTCCTCAAAGAAATTTGTTGGCTCCTCAACCGCCATGCGCGCAATAATTTCTTTTTTGAAACCATTTTTGCGGACAAGTTTTAAATTTGAAGTAACTTTTTCCCAAGTCTCCGCTCCGCGATTCTTATTCGTTCTTTTTTTTCCGCCGTCAATTGAAACTAAAATTGAGTGAAATTTATTTACATACTGTTTTGGAAGTTTATTGAGCAGGATTCCATTAGTTTGAATTAGCCAATTCTTCACGATTTTATATTTCACTTGCGAATCCATTACTTTTCTTATAAAATCAATCTCAAGTAATGGTTCTCCGCCGTAAAAAATAACTGAAATTGGTTCATCTTTATCTTTCTTGAGAAAAGAATTTAGCTGCGTCATTGAATAAATTGGCTTCTCTGGCACAGGCTCAAATTTCAGTTTAGATTCAGGCTCGGCAAAGGATTTTCCGCAGCAATACTCACAGCAAAGATTGCACTCTGGAGTAGTAATTATGTGATAAATCATAATTAAGGAATTAATAGAAAGCAATTAAAACTCTCTTGAGAAGTCAAGCCCTTTAGTGTACTTGTCAATTCCCTGCCTGCCATCCATCTTCTCTTTCTTTGCAAAGTTTCGGTATTTAATCACGCGCTGTTTTTTCATAAATATTGGTGCGCGAGAAGCAATTCCGGGCCCTCCAATACAGCCTCCTTTACAGAAAAGAACATCATAGAACACTTTCTCCGGAGTTTTTGAGAATAATTTCTCAAGTTCAATACAGCCGTCCTTAACAACAACATCATTTTTATGCAAAATCCCATTGCAGTGAAGAGTGCTTGAGAGTCCGCCCGAGAGAGGATAAACTTTTGTGTAATCGTTGTAAAATGAATCAAACTTTCGCGAACCACTTTTTGGTTTTGGTTTTTCTTTTGCGATAATCTGTTTCAGTTCAGCGAAAGTAATCGCAACATCAACGATTCGCTTTTTCTTTCCGTTAAGAAGCTTTGCTGCCTCAAACTTTTTTGCGCTGCAGGGCGCAAGAAAAACTATTTTGTGTTTTGGAAAGTTCTTCTTAACAATTTTTGCCATCGCGCTCATTGGTGAAACAAAAGGCATCAAATATTTCACGAGCTCGGGGTGCCGGTTCTTTACAAGCTCCACAGTTGCAGGGCAAACCGAAGAAATGAATTTGTTTTGGGAATTTTTGTCAATTCTTTTCCCATTCATTGCGTAATCCGAAAAGTGCTCTTTGATATATTTGTGATAATGCTGATTCACAATTTTTGCGCCGAAAGTTAGTTCGGTTACTTTGTCAAAACCAAGCCCCTTCATTAGCGGCACAAAATCAAAATAACTAAAATCAACAACAAAAGAAGGGGCGACCATTAAGCAAAGTTTTGTTTTTGAATTCTTTTTCTTTGCCTCGCGCAAAAGGTTTACTGCCTTTTGCTGGTCTTCAGTATAAGCAAAACCAAAAAAGTCTGGGGCGCCGTATTCCATGGTGAAATATGCAACTAAGAGGTATTTATTCATGGCGTATTGCTTTACTCAATTGCCAGGAAGATATTTAATGTTGAATGTGGTTAATTTCTTTATGGGAATTTTTCGATGGCTTAGACTTCGAAAGCTAACAAAGCTGAGAAAAAATGTTGACAGGTCTATTAAATTAAAAAGGCTGGCAACTGCGGAACTACTCGCAAAAAAAGATTTGGGGGCGGGAACTAGAAGCACTCATGAACTAATAAGGCGTGGGTATATGCAGAGTTCTGATAGGCAGAAAAGACAAGCTGATAAACTTAGAAAAGAATTAAAAGAAGAAAGAGGAATTGGACCTAAAAAGAAGAAAAAGCCTTGAATATTCTGAATAAAAATTTTTGTATCTGAAAGGCGTTGTTTAGTTTATGTTTGGCAAAAGTTTTAAACAAGCAATTGGTCATCTAGCTATCCTTAGAGTATACTCTTGGATAAATACAATTTCTCTAGGGGTTATTGCAGTATTGCTGAGCGGTTCAGGCAATTTCTTTGGAGCTATTGTTCTGTCGCTTTTGCTATGGTTTGTTGTAAATTTTGTAAGTGAGTTTTTTCAAAAAGATGCAGGGCGTGTTCAACCAAACAAATTCACCTTACTACTTCTAGCGGGGTTAATGTTACTGTTTCTAAATAATGTTTTCGCACTATTGTCAGGGGTTATTTTTTTATTAATGTCTATTGGTTATGCCCAGAAAAAAAGAAAGAGTATTGGAGTGTTTTCATTTATTTTTAGGGGTGTGCAAGAGGCGTTCATATTTCTGACGGTTTTATTTTATGCTGGTGGTTCTTTATCTAGTTTGTCTATTTTATTTGCTTTTTTCGTATTCGCCTTCATTGGCGCAAGAAGTTTGATTGGGGATTTGAGGGATTTCAAAACCGATTTGACAACTTTGCCTGTGAGGACGTCCATTTTTTTCTCACAAGTAGTTTCATTAGTGCTGTTGTGCATTTCATGTATCTTTTCTTTTTTATTTTTGCCAAATCTTTTACTAATTATTCCAATAATTTTGGTAATAGTCTTGTTATTTTTATATAATCTTCTCAAATTGCACAGAGCAGTTTTAATTCTAACAACAGCTTATTTTGTTTTTGTAATAATGTTGTTAACGGCAGATTGGCTTTGGGGAGTTGTAATTCTTGCGGATGTTGTTGTCGTGAAGTTGACTTACAAGAGCGTCTACCGTAAAATAAACATACATTTGTAAAATTGTTTAATTTGAAGAGGGTTTTCTTTCCTTTAGAACAAACACCTTATCATTCGGTCTGACTCTCTCGCCAACCTTTATTCCAACCATCTGTCCCTGCCCTGCGGAAATAAACTTTTTATGATTTATTTCCATTGAATCAAGCGATTGCTTTAGGAAAGTGGTTGCGCCCTCAATTAGAATCTCGTCGCCCGTTTTGATTGAATCAAATAACTTTATTTCAGCAACCCCTGCTTTTGCATAGTAATTTGCAACAACTCCGACATGAACTCTTTTTTGAGTCTGAAAACTCCCCTGCCCCTTGGCAAAATCTTTTGCATCAGGAATTTTGAAATAATGCCCTTCTGAAAAACCTCTGTTGTAAACTTTCTCAAGTTCATTGTTCCACTTTGCAATTTTCTCCACGGTGAATATTTTTTTCGCAACAGAATCAATCGCCTCTCGGTAACACTTAACTGTTGTCGCGACATAATCGCTTGGTTTTGTTCTTCCCTCAATCTTCAGCGAAGCAACACCTGATTCAATTATTTTATCAATGAAAGAAATTGTTTTTAGGTCCTTTGCGCTCATTACCGTGTTGCCTTCCAAATAAACTTCTTTTTTCTCAAAATCAGGAGAAGCCCCGTCAAGGAAGAACGCGCGCCTGCACGGCTGGAGGCATTCTCCGCGGTTCGCACTGCGCCCGAATAACTCGTGGCTCAAAAAACATCTGCCTGAAACGCTAATGCACATCGCGCCGTGGACAAAACATTCAACCCCTATTTTTGCTTTTTTTGCTTCTTTTACAATTCTTGAAATTTGCGCGAGCGTAAGTTCGCGGGCGAGAACAATTCTCTCAACGCCCATCTTCGCGTATTCTTTCATCGCAAGAGCGTTTGATACGCTCGCCTGTGTGCTTAAGTGAACAGGAAGTTTTGCTTTCTTTGCGAGGAAAAGAACCCCAAGGTCATGAACAATTGCCGCATCAACTTTTGCTTTCTTTGCAGAGGCAAGAATTTTTTCAACACTTTTTAATTCCTCATCATAAATAATTGTATTAAGCGCAAGATAGCCTTTCACTTTATTTGCGTGAAGATATTTCACTAGCTTTGGGAGCCCCCCCTCAGTAAAATTTGTCCCGAGGTCGCGCATATTGTAGCCCTTTACCCCAAAATAAACTGCGTCAGCGCCACTTTTTACAGCAGCAATTGCGGAAGAGTAATCCCCAACCCCCGAGAGGAGTTCTGGTTTTTTCTTTATTGCTTTCATAACTATTAATATCCTGGAAAACAATAAAAAGCGCATTAGTTCATTTGATGGCCTTCAAAATTAGTGTTATAAATGCTTTTGAGAGGAGTATTATCATGCCAAAAATATATTTTTCTCTTCGCCAGGCGAATGAACTTGTTAAGAGAATACGAAAAGATGTTGAGCTACTTTCGGATTTGAATGAGCAACTCTCAATGCTTGATAATACAAAAATAGAATTTGATGATGACTCAATGGAAAACTTTTTACTTGAGGTAGAACTCAACAGGCACTTTCACGAAAAAAATGTTGAAATGTATACTCTTCTTGGTTCGCTAATAAGGCAGGGGTGTGTGGTCCGCGACCTTGAAAAAATGGAGATAGATTTTTACTCAAAACATTCTGAAAAAGAAATTGTTCTATGCTGGAGGGCTAGCGAAGAGCATGTAATGTTTTGGCATTACCCAAAAGAGGGTCTTGAGAAAAGAAGAAGCGTAAAAGAGCTTGAGGATGCGTACCTGGAGAAACTTGATAGATTGAAGTAGTTCTTTTGGAGTAAATTTAGCCAAGTTAATGGGGTATTTTTGTGGTTTATGTGCTCTCTTAACCCATAAAACCCCTCCCTAAGTAAAAACAGAAAATCTAAGAAAATGCATGAAAATGCAAGCCAAAACCCCAACGCTTTTAAAGGTTTCCAATTCTATTTTCAATATTAGCGGCTGTTTAGCCGTAGCGCGCTTAATAGTAATTATGCTGGTTTTGCTCTGGGACATTAAAGTATTTCCCTTGCGAAAAGCATGCACTAAAAGCAAAGTCGAGCCTGGTGGTTCTTTGTCGGAAAAAGAAGAGCAGCAAAAAAGACACTATTTAGTTCCTGAGCATGTGCTTGTTCGAAAGGAGAAGGTTGCGGAGCTAATGGCAGAACTTGGAATAAAAAAAGATGCTCTCCCAAGAATCGACAAAACTGACGCCGCAATAAAATTACTCGGACCGGAAAAAGGGGATGTAGTAAAAATTATTCGAGACTCCCAGACCGCAGGCCAGACTGTGTATTACCGCAGAGTCATTTAGTTATTAATATTAGTATATTATTACTGGGGCCAGAAAGGGTTTCCAAGAAAAATGAGTGAGCAAAAAAGGTGAATGAAAATGGCATGGGACATAATTGATTCGTATTTTAAGAACAGAAATATTGCGCAAATGGAAATAGATTCGTTTGATCAGTTCATCGACCAAAAACTTAATGACATTGTAAAAGAAAATCAATCAATCGTTCCAAAAATTGAGGAAGTAAGAATTGAACTATCTAATATTGAAGTTGACAAGCCAAAAATAATTGAAGCTGACGGCTCTCCAAGAGAAGAATTTACTCCGATGGAAGCAAGACTAAGAAATCGAACATACGCTGGGCCGTTATATTTGACAATGAGACTTTATAGAAGAGATGTTGAACAGGACGCAAGAAGAACATACATTGGAGATTTGCCAATAATGATTAAATCACAGCTCTGCTGGCTTGCCGGAAAAAGCCCTGAAGAATTAATTGAAATGGGCGAAGATCCAAAAGACTTTGGCGGATACTTTATTGTTAACGGAAGCGAAAAAGCGCTCATGACACAAGAAGTACTTGCAAGCGATAGAGTACTAATTTCTGAAGGAGAAAAAGGGGTTGTTGCTGAAGTAATTTCAACAAGGGGAGCGTTCAAGGGAAGAGTAAGATTACTTAGAACTCCTGAAGGATTAATGTACGCATCATTCCCGACAAGCCCAAAGAAACTTCCATTATTCTCATTATTCAAAGCGCTCGGACTAAAAACAAAGAAAGAAGTTTTCGACGCATTCCCTGAAGAAAAGGAAGTACAAAATGATTTACTATTGAACTGGGAAGAATGTGATATTAATACTGAAGAAGAAGCGCTTGATAAAATCGGTAAATTCGTTGCGCCAGGGCAAGTAATTGACTACAGACTTAGAAGGGCAAAAGAAGTTATTGACGGATTTTTATTGCCGCACATCGGACAGGATGAACCGGCACGTTTAGCAAAAGCATATTATTTAGCAATGATGGCGACAAAAGCAATTGAACGCTCATACGGACTGCGCGGTAAGGATGATAAGGATCACTACGCAAACAAAAGACTTGAGCTTTCAGGAAAATTAATGGAGCACTTATTCAGATACTCATTCAAGTACTTCGTAAAGGATATTAGATTCCAAATTGACAGAACTGTGACAAGAAGAAGAAAATTAAATATTTCGACAATTGTAAGGCCCGGGGCAGTAAGCGAGAGAATAAAATTCGCGATGAGCACAGGAAATTGGATAGGAAGAAGCACGGGTGTTGCAAAATTCATGGACAGAGTAAATTACCTCGCCCCATTAACAGATTTACGAAAAGTAAAATCACAATTATCAAAAACAAGAGAACTCTACGAAGCAATAGATGTTCACGGAACACACTGGGGAAGACTTGATCCTGTTGAGACACCGGACGGACCGCAGTGCGGACTAGTAAAGAATCTTTGCTTCATGGCTGAAGTAACAACAGAAGCAAGCGAAAATCCTGTTGAAGATTTCTTGCACAAACAAGGAGTAAGACTGAAGAAATTGTAAAGGTGAAAGTGAAGAAGTGTATTTGAAGAAAATGAGAAACGAGATTTGTTGAAAGGTGAATGATATGGCAACGGTAGCAAAGGTTTACATTAACGGAAGATTAATTGGATTCTACGATAATCCGACGGAGCTTACTGAAACAATTATTGAAGCACGAAGACAAAACAAACTTCCAAAGCAGATGAATGTTGCATTCCACAAGGACACAAACGAAGTATACCTTAATACTGATGCGGGAAGACTACAAAGACCGCTTATTGCAATAAAGAACGGTAAATGCACTTACACTCCAGAAATTGCTAAGCAGTTAAAAGAAGGAAAATTAACTTTTAATCAATTACAGGAAATGGGGATAATTGAGTATCTTGATTCTGAAGAAGAAGAAAATGCGTTTGTTGCGCTTGATGAAACCGGAATCACAAAAGAACACACGCACATGGAAATTGACGGCGCAGCAACTCTAAGTGTAATCACAAGCCTAGTTCCATATATTCAGCACAACATGGCGGGAAAAGCACTTCACGGAGCAAAAATGTTCAAGCAGGCCCTTGGAATCGGGACAATCAATTACAAAATAAGACACGACACTGAAAGCTACTTGCTCTATTACCCTGAAAAGAATTTGGTAAAAACTAGGACAATGGATTTAGTTGAACTTGACAAGAGACCGCAGAGCCAGAACTTTGTAGTGGCAATAATGCCATATTATGGATTCAACACAATGGATGCAATAATACTGAACAAGGGCGCAATTGACAGAGGACTCGCAAGAGCCGCATATTTTAGAAATTACGAAACAATTGAGCAGAGATACCCTGGCGGGCAGAGAGATAAATTTGAAATACCAACCGAAGAAAAATGCGGATTTGTTGAAGAAGAAAATTACAAGAAACTTGGAACTGATGGAATAATACAGCTTGAACAATTTGTTGCAGAAGAAGAAGCAATCATTGGAAAAACATCCCCTCCAAGGTTCTTTGAAGAAATGACTGACTTTGGTACTGATGAAGAAAAAAGAAGAGACGCATCAATGACAGTAAGAAAAGGAAAACCAGGGTATGTTGACACTATAATGATGACAGAAGCGGAAGACGGAAGCAGACTTGTAAAAGTAAAAATCAGAACTCCTCTTGTTCCGCAGGTTGGAGACAAAATCGCATCAAGACACGGACAAAAAGGAGTAGTTGCCGCAATAATTCCTGAAGAAGATATGCCATTTACAATTGACGGAATAAAACCGGACCTTATAATTAACCCGCACTCAATCCCATCAAGAATGACTATGGGGCACTTACTTGAGATGCTGGGCGGAAAAGCGGGAGCTGCCGCAGGAAAAATAATTGATGGGACTCCATTCTCTTCAACTCCAATGAAAGAACTTGAAGACACTCTGCGCGAAAAAGGATTCAGAGGAGACGGAATGGAAACATTTTACGATGGAATAACTGGAAAGAGACTTGAAGGAGAAATATTTACTGGAGTAATCGCAACACAGAAACTTTATCACGTTGTAACACACAAACTGCAGGCAAGAGCAAGAGGCCCAGTGCAAGTACTAACAAGACAGCCTACTGAAGGAAAAGAGAAAGAAGGCGGACTAAGATTTGGAGAAATGGAAGGCGAAACGCTCGTCGGACACGGAGCCGCAATGCTACTGCACGAAAAACTTATTGAAGATTCGGATAAGACCGTTGAACTCGTATGCGAAAAATGCGGAGTAATCGCGGTTAACGATGAAATAAGAAAGAAAAGATACTGCCCGATGTGCAAATCAACCGCAGTGTATCCTGTGGAAATGTCATACGGATTCAAATTACTGCTTGAAGAATTAAAAGCGCTTGGAATACTCGGAAAATTAAATTTGGTGGATAAAGTTTAACTAGAAAAAATGTAAGTGAAAATGTGAAAGGGTGAAAACATGATAATGAAAAGAATTGGCAGCGTTGAATTCAATTTCCTTGATCCTGAAACAGTAAGGAAAATGAGTTCAATCGAAATCAAAACCCCTGAAACTTACGATAAAGACGGCTACCCGATGGAAGGAGGGTTAATGGACCCGCACCTTGGAGTAATTAACCCGGGAATTAAATGCAAGACATGCGGGCAGACAATGAAGAACTGCTCAGGACACTTCGGGCACTTAGAACTTGAAAGACCAGTTATACACTCAGAGTTTGGAAGAAAACTTGAACTATTGATGAATACAACATGCAAGGACTGCGGGCACATTTTACTCGCTGAAGAGCAGATAAAGAAATTACAGGATGCGGCAAAAGGAAAAACTGTTGATTATAGTAAAAGAATATTACTAAAAGCAAAGACAGCAAAGAAATGCCCTAACTGCAGCGCAGTACTGCAAAAAACTGTTCTTGACAAACCGACAAACTTCTTTTACAATAAAGAAAGAATTTACCCTGCGGCAATTAGGGAATGGGTTGAAAAAATTCCAGAAGACCACTTGGCGATTTTAGGTTATGATGTTAAGAGAGTAAGACCTGAATGGTTCATCTTAACAGTTCTGCAGGTTCCTCCAATCACAATCAGACCAAGCATTACACTTGAATCGGGAATAAAATCAGAAGATGATTTGACACACAAGCTTGTTGATATTATAAGAATCAATAATAGATTAAAAGACAACTTGGAAGCAGGCGCACCGCAATTAATTATAGAAGACTTGTGGGACCTCTTACAATACCACACAACAACTTATTTTGATAACAACACAGCGGGAGTTCCTCCGGCTAAACACAGAAGCGGCAGACCTCTAAGAACAATTATACAAAGATTGAAAGGAAAGAAAGGAAGATTCAGGTACAACTTAACCGGAAAGAGAGTAAATCACGCGGCAAGATCAATCATTGTTCCTGATCCGTATATTGATATTTCAGAACTTGGTGTTCCTGAAGAAGCGGCAAAAGAATTAACCGTTCCTGAATTTGTTACAGAATGGAATCTTGCAACAGTAAAGAAAATGGTTGAAAAATCAGACAAGCCTGTTTACATCATAAGACCAAACGGGGGAAGAAGAAAAGTAAGCGATGAGAACAGAGAAGAAATCGCAAAAGAACTTGATATTGGATACAGAGTAGAGAGAAATATTCAGAATGGGGATATAGTACTATTCAATCGTCAACCATCACTGCACAGAATCTCAATGATGGCACACAGAGCAAGAATAATGCCCGGAAAGGTTTTTCGAATTAACCCAATCGTTTGCCCTCCATATGGTGCTGACTTTGATGGGGATGAAATGAACTGCCACGTACCGCAGACAGAAGAAGGAAAAGCGGAAGCAAAGAAACTAATGCTTGTTCGCGACCAGATAATTTCTCCAAGATATGGTGCGCCAGTTATTGCTCCAAAGGAAGACGGCGTATCAGGATGCTTCACACTAACAATGCCGCAAACAGTTTTCACAAAAGAAGATGCAATGCAATTACTATATTCAATTGGAATCACAGACCTGCCAAAACCTGACAAAGGAAAACACTACTCGGGAAAAATGGTGTTTTCGCAGATACTTCCAAAAGACTTGAACCTTGAATTTGAGTCATACACATCAAAAGTATTCAAGGATGCTGGATACGACCCAAAAGAAACCGAATTAATCGGCGAAATAATGGACAAAGTAAAAATTGTTAACGGAAAACTTGTAAGCGGAGTAATTGACTCTGCCGCACTAAGCGAAGGCAAAGGAAGACTAGTTGACACACTCGCAAGAGAATACCCTGGAGAAGTAATAGAGGAATTCTACCGCGGAGTAAACAGAATAACTTCATACATACTTACAGAAAAAGGAATGACGGCTTCACTTGCCGAGTATGAAGTAAGTGAAGAAATAGAGGATTTGAAGAAAAAAGTTATTTCTGAAGCAATGAAAAAAGGGGAAAGTTTGATTGAAGCTTTTAGAAAAGGAACTTTAGAGGTAATACCGGGTAGAACGATAAATGAATCATTCGAATTATACATGGTAAGACTAGCTTCGGAAGTAAAGGAAAAAGTTGAAAAAGCGATTATGAAAGAGAAATTACACTATGTAATTTCAGAAGAAATGATACTAAACACAATTTCCATGATATTGGCAAAATCAAGGGGAAGTTCAACGAATTTAATGAATATTGCTGGATTCTGGGGTCAGGCAAGCGTTCGTGAAGGAAGACCAAAGAAAGGATTTGACAAAAGACTTATCACATCAAACGAGAAGGGAGATGTTGGATTACTCGCCGGAGGATTCATACGCTCAAACTTCCTTGATGGAATGAACGCAAAAGAATATTTCTACCACTCAATGGGTGGAAGACAGGGAGAAGTGGACACTGGGGTGTCCACAAAAGTATCAGGATACTTGTACAGAAGACTCGCAAACTCGTTGAAAGATTTGGTTGCGGCTCCTGACGGAACTGTGCGAACAGCGGCAAATATGCTAGTTCAATACCAGTACGGAGAAGACGGAGTATTCCCAAAAAACACAAAAGGCGGAATAGCTGTTGATGTTAAAGAAGAATACAAGAAACTCAAAGACAAAGGAGAAATGAAATAATTTTAATAAGTTAGAAACGGCTTAAACGGTGAGAGATATGGTTGAAGAAATAGAAACAGACGTTGTAGAGCAGGAAGAAGACACAGATGAAGAGGACGTTACGGAAGAAGATAAGGAAGAAGTTGAAGCCGAAGAAGAGAAAACCGAAAGCACCGGAGAAAAGAAAGCCGAAGTAGAGGAAGTAAAATCCGCAAAGAAAAAAAGAAGAGTTGCTGAAATTGATGAAGGATTGGTTGTTGAGGATGAAATCGGAACAGTAGACGGAAAAGTCTACGAAGAAAAAGAAAGAAACTGGGAACAAGTTGCACTGCCAAAGAAACTCTTAGAAGAAATAGTTGCAATCGCGGAAGTATACAGCCTTTCAAAAGTAAACGCTGATAAACTCGCCGACGCCGTAAAAACAAAATATGATTCATTAATAGTTGAGCCTGGAGAAGCTGTGGGAATAGTTGCGGCACAATCCTTAGGAGAGCCAGGAACACAATTAACACTAAGAACAAAGCACTTTGCCGGAGCTGCTGAAGTATCCGTTGGTAGCGGAATTCAAAGAGTTGAAGAAATCGTTGACGGGCGAAGCAAAGCAAAATACCCGACAATGACAATTTGCTTACTTGGAGATTTAAAGAGAGACAAAGAAAAAGCGGATAAATTCGCAAAAAGCTTGATTGATGTTAGAGTAAAAGATGTTGTAAAAATTAACGAAGAATTTGAGAACTTCAAAATCGCGATTGAGATACAGACTGATAAAACTAGGGCCCTTGGATTAAAAGTTGATGAAATTGCCGACATGCTCAAAAAGGGGCTAAAGGATTTCAAATCAGTTTACAGAGACAATACTGTTCACTTCCAAATCGAGAAGAAGAATGAATACTTGAAATTAAGAAAAGACACTCTAAAAATCATGGATGAAAAAGTTCACGGAGTAAAAGGAATAGAGAAAACACTCTTAGTAAAAGAGAAAGATGAGTGGGTAATTAAGACAAGCGGAAGCAACCTAAAATCAGTTCTAAAACTTGAAGGGGTTGACCTTGAAAAAGTATTCACAAACGATATAATTGAAACATCAAAAGTACTCGGTGTTGAAGCGGGAAGACTGTTAATTGTTTCAGAGCTAAAGAAAGTTCTTGACGACAACGGAATCAAAGTTGATATTCGGCACATAATGCTCCTAGCGGACCTAATGACATTCTCCGGAGAAGTAAAGGGAATTGTTAGAACAGGAATCACAAAAGGAAAAGCTTCGCCATTCGCAAGAGCTGCGTTTGAAGAAACAACAAAGCACCTACTTGAAGCAGCATTCAAGGGCGAAAAAGAAAACCTGACTGGTGTTGTTGAAAACATCATTGTAGGACAGCCAATCAAAGTAGGGACTGGAATAGTTGAACTGTTGATGAAATGATTTTAAGGCAAGTGATTCTGAAAGTAAAACCCAAGCTTTGGAGTTTTACTTTTTTTGTCTATTGTATAGAAAGCTTTGCACAGAGCAAACAACTAACCATTTTGAGTTAAAGGGGTACTTACATTTCCTGATTTACAATGCCCCATTTTTCCAAGGTAATGCTTTCAATATTTTTAAATACAATCATTTCTACCGCTAACCCAATAATTGCTATCAAAAAGATTCCTACCAACACTTTGTCAAAACTGTAAGTCCATTGTGCAGTCCAAATGAACTTTCCCAATCCTCCTGCCCCTGTTACCAGCATTTCTGCGCCAATTACTGATCTCCAAATAGCTCCAAATCCTATCCTTGCTCCAGTAATAATATTTGGCAAAGCGCCCGGTATAATTACTTTGCTAATAATTTGCCAATCATTTAGACCTAAATTTTTTGCTACTAATATCCAGATGGAGTTGATATTTTGTACTCCTGTTATCATATTGTAAATCATTTTCAAAAAACTAGAAATGAATAATAAAATCCAAACAGATTGAATAGTAAAACCAAATATAATAATGATGAATGGTAGCCAAGCTAATGACGGAATTGGATACAGTGTAGAGATGAAAGGAAAAAATATTCTTCTTGCTGTTGCATTGCTTCCAATTAATACTCCAAAAATAACAGATGCTAAAAAAGCTAACAAAAAGGGAGGAAGCATGTTTAGTGTAGTGTCTAGGATAATTTTTGCTGCTGTCCCATCTAATATTAGTTGTATAAAAGTCATGCCAACATTAAATGGGGAAGGTAGGAACCAATTAGGCATCCAATTAAAATGAACTGCAAGACTCCACAAAATAAATATGACAATGAAGGGGATTGATCCAAATACTATTTCTTTAATTTGTTTCTTTTCCATAGATATCACTTTGTGCTTGCTCTAATAATTCCTTAAACCTTAAATCATACAAATCATCTAATGATAATATTCGTTCGGAGAGTTTCATTTCATAATTCATTTCGGCCATTTCTACAATTGGGGTTGGATCCTGCCAAAGGAAGTATCTTACTGCTTCTTCATTTATTTGTTTCAAAAATTCTTCAGGGGATATGTCCATTGCACCATTAGTATTATTCCTTATATAATCAGTGACAATAGTTGCAGACTCATTAGGGTTACTCTTTAGATATTGGTGAGCAAGAATCATTGCCTTATAAAACTTAACCACTTTTGATTCATTTTCTTTCAGAAAATCAGTATTAACGGCTATTGATGAACCTGTTGGTGTTTTTTGGTAGTTCTTTTCGTACCAGTATTTGAGGGGCATAGCACCTTGCTCCTTAGCCTTGTTAACATATGCTGGTTCATCAATCAATGCTGCATCAATTGCATTTTTGTCGAGTAATGCCATTGGCAAGTACATTTTTTCAATATCAATGAATTCGATTTTTTCAAAATCTACTCCTTCTTTTTTAAGAATGTATCTAAACTTCAATTTTGTCCCGCCAGATCCTGCTGGACCAATAGAAACTTTCTTTCCCTCTAAATCTTTTAATGTTATAATATTTGTGCCGGGTCGAACAAATAAATGTGAGGGCATATCGCTTGTGGTGGACAATATCTTAATCGGGGCTCCTTTTTCAATTGGCCCAAAAAGCCTTGCCGCCCCGGTAATGTCTAAATCCACTTGACCACTGCCTACTGCTAATACCCCTTCCGATGATTTTAGCTGTACGAGGCTAACATCAATTCCTTGATTAAGAAAAAAACCTTTTTGATATGCAATAATTAAGGGTGCTGCATCTAAAGATTGTATCGGAAAACCAATTACAACTTTTGTTGTTGGTAAAGTTTTTTCATTGAAGGGGTCATAAAAAAATATTCCCATCAAAATAATTGTGGCAATGAGTACAATTGCACTTGCTCCTATGATGATTGATTTTTTATTTAAGTCCCTTTTCATTTTTATCACCTTTTGTTTAACATATCCTTAATATTCATCTGTTGCTCTAAAATATTTTTCCCGAGGTTAAACTCGGTTTGAACATCATCTTCAACTTGTTTTAGTATTTTGGTATATCGCGGATCGGACATATCTCTTGGGCGAGGAAGCTTAATTGTGTATGATTTCTTAATGGATGTGGGTCTTGAGCTCATTATATAGATTGTGTCGGCCATGTATATGGCCTCATTAATGCTGTGTGTAACAAATAGTATAGTTTTATGGGTTTTTTGCCATATTTTGATTAAACTTTTTCTTAACTGTCTTCTTGCTATCGAATCTAAAGATGAAAAAGGTTCATCCATTAGCAATATTTCTGGATTAAGGATAAGGGCGCGTGCAAAAGCTACTCTTTGTTTCATTCCTCCAGACAATTTATGGATGGGCCAATCTTTGAATTTTGAAAGATCAACAAGATCCAAATAACTTTTTGCCAAAGTGGCTTGGTCCTTTTTACCTAATTTGCTGTTAAACAAACCAAATAAAATATTTTCATAAACGGTTTTCCAAGGAAATAGCATATGGTCTTGGAATACCATTATACGGTCCAATCCGATGGAATTCACTTTTTTGCCTTTGACTAATATTTTGCCACTGGAGGGTTGTAGAAATCCGGCAATTGTGTAAAGGAGAACAGTTTTTCCACAGCCTGATGGGCCTATGAAGCAGACAAATTCCCCTTTGTTAACTTTCAAATTTATGTTTTTAATAACTTCAAAGTTCTTATCAAAATTCTTGCCTAAACTTTTTAATTCTAAAATAGTTTTTGAGGATTTCATGAACTTCAACAAGTATCTAAATTTATATTCATTTTATTAATTTATGTAAAGATAGTGTAACAATTTTTGGTTTAGGCGGGAATTTGAATGCCCTTAATTATGTGTTAAATAAAATTGCAAAAACCAATCTTTATAAATCCTCTTTATTGAATTTTGTTTATAGTTTAGGCCTTGAGAAGCCGGCTAAAAATTTGGCCAGCGGAGTAAGGAAAAAAAAATTCTTTTTCTTCTCAGAAAATTCAAGGTTTGCATAAAAAAAGGTGATTGAAATGAGTGTTGATGCAAACAAGGAAATAAGAAGAGCAGTAGATACAGGCAAAGTAACTTTTGGTTACAGGGAGTGCCGCAAAAAAATACTTGCAGGCGAGGGTGAAATGGTAATTGTTGTAAAAAACATGCCAAGAAACGAAAAAGAAACCCTAAAGCAGACAGCAAATATTGCGAGCAAGAAGTTCTACGAGTACGCGGATACCGGACTAGTTCTTGGAAGCGTATGCGGAAAACCATTCGTTGTATCGGCAATCTTAGTGCTTGATGCGGGAAAGAGCAAAGTATTGGAGATATAAATTCTCCAATAACTACTCAAAATATTGGACACTTTTTAGATTTATCTGATTTTTTGGTGAAAACATGAAACTCTCAATGGATGACATACTATTAATGAACGCGCTTGAGAAAGTTACGGGTGTTAATGCAAAAGACTGCCTCGTTGACGGGCAGCTCGTTTCATTTTTGGTTCCTGCGGGCCTTGTTGGAAAAGCAATTGGGAAAGCCGCGGTGAATGTTAAGTCACTTGAGCAGCAATTAAAAAAAAGAATTGAGATAGTTGCATATTCTGACAAACCCGAAGAGGTTTTCGCAAAAGCGCTTGAAGTAAATTATGTTACCGCAAGAAAAACTAATGATAAAATAATTGTTTTGCTTGACCCTGCCTCAAAAGCGAAGGCGTATAAGAACAATTCAAGGATAAAAAGAGTAAGAGAACTAATAAAAAGAAATTTTGGGTTAGAGCTTGTAATAAATTAATTCCGTGCTCTTTGTGTGGCTTTGCAGTTATTTCTTCAAATTCTGTTTTACAACTTCTTCTATGAGGAATCTTGTAAATAGCTTAAAATCCTCTTTGTTCCCAGCGGCTTGTGTCTTCATGTACACGCTTCTTCTTTTTAACGGAATATTGGTAAAGGGGAATTTTTGTTGTTGTAGTATATAATTCATGAGGAGTCGTGCCATTCTGCCGTTGCCGTCAGCGAAAGGATGGATTGAAGTGAATTTTGTGTGAAATTTTGCGGCAAGCTCCACAGGATGAATAAGATTCTCTTTTTCATGGTGCCAATTAATTAGCAGCGACATAAGCCCATTAACTTCTTGCGGGATTGGGAATTCATGCGTTGAACCTGAAATATAAACTTGAACAGGGCGATAGATTCCTTGATATTTCTCATAACCGCTAATGTCACGAAGAAGGGCGTAGTGCAGGCGCAGAATCATTTCGTGTGAAATTTTTTCGTTTTTTGCGAGCATTTTGTCATAAAGCTTCATACAATTCTCAAGATTCATTGCCTCCTGTTCCTCGCGCTGTAGCCCCGTAACAATTGCGTTTTTCTTTTGCAGCTCTTCAATTCGTTTCTTCTTGTCCAATATGCTTTTTGTTTCTTCATATCCTAAAGAGCTTCCCTCAATCGCGTTTGATTCAGTGATAAATGTTACTCGTTGTCTTTGCAAAAATTCCTGCTTTTGTTTTACTGTAAATGAATGCAAAAGACGAGTGCTTTTTTTCTTTGCTTCCTCAAGAATTCCAGCAGTGCGGCTTGAGATAAACTCGGTCAGAGGCGGAACCATGATTTGGTGGTTTTTCTTTGCACACTCTTGTTTTAATTTTTCAAAAGCATTGAGTAAAACCTCATTTGAGGGGCTCATTGAACCAAGGTAAATGCTTTCCTTTATCAGTTTGCCTCCGTGGCGCAGAGATTCCTCTAAGTAATAGTATTTTTTTCCTTTTACTTCCCTTTCACTTACATAACTCATACATAGTTATTACCATAACTTGTATATAATTGTTTTGTGGTGATAACTTTTTGGTTATCACTGCGCGCTTAGGGGAGGTGCTTTGTGGTGATAACTCTTTTTGAACTCGCCCTGAGCATTTAAAAAGGTTTGGTTAGAGGAATTGATTATTGGTGAGCTGGGGCAAACTTTGTACCTAGTTAGTTAATTTTTAGGTAGATTTAGATGGGATACGGAGAATTCGCTGGGACAAGCATGGAAAAGAAGAGACGTAAGTGGAAGAAGAAAGACGTTAGATCCATCAAAAAACTAAGGGCAAGAAATAATATTACTAAAGATTTGCTTGAAGGAGCGCCTCAAGGAAAAGGAATCGTTCTTGAGAAAAGAGGTGTAGAAGCAAAACAGCCTAATTCTGGAATTAGAAAATGCGTTAGAGTTCAACTTATTAAAAATGGAAAAGAGTTAACCGCACTTGCCCCATATGACGGCGCAATAAAATTTATTGATGAGCACGACGAAGTAATCGTTGAGGGGTTAGGCGGGGCGCAGAACGGGCCAAAGGGAGACCTTTGGGGAGTAAAGTATAGAGTTACTCACGTTAATGGAATAAGCCTCGAAATGCTAAGAACCGGAAGAAAAGAGAAGACAAAGAGATAAAATTTATTTAAGGTGTATAGAAATGGAAACTGAACAAAAAGTTGCAATGCCAAAAGAAACTACTGAGACAAAGACTCCAGTTGAGCACGCAGAAAAAGCAAAAGTGCCTGCACAAGCAAAAGAAGCTGGGCACGCAAAAGAAAAAACTGCTGACGCTAAAACACCTGCTGCAAAAATTGCACCTAAAAAAGAATTTGCTAAAAGCGACGCTCCCGCGGCTGAGCACGTTGAGCACAAACCAATTTTTGTTAAGAAAAAATCCCAATTCTCTGATTACAAATTATACAACAAATGGTCATTCAATGATGTTGTTGTTACTGATTTGAGCTTAATGAGATACATTACAATTGATCCGTTAATTATGCCACACACTTTTGGCAGAAGAACACGCGGAAGATTTGAAAAAGCAAACATGAATATTGTTGAAAGACTAATTAACAAAATAATGAGGAGCGGGCAGGGAAAAAGAAAACTCTCTGGAAAATTCATCCGAGGAAGAGGAAGCTGCGGAAAGAAAATGGAAGCAATGAAAATAGTTGAAAGAGCATTTGATATTATTGAAAGACAGACAAAACAAAATCCGATACAGGTGCTTGTAAGAGCAATTGAAAATTCAGCTCCAAGGGAAGATATTACTAGAATCAAAAGAGGGGGAGTAGCTTACTCACTCGCAGTTGATGTTTCTCCGCTCAAACGCCTTGATGAAGCAGTAAAAAATATTGCACTTGGCGGATTTGGCGCATCATTCAATAAAAAAGTAACCGCTGAAGAAGCGCTTGCGGCAGAAATAATTGCTGCAGCAAGTAATGATCTTAAGAGCAGCGCAGTAAAGAGAAAAGATGAAGTTGAAAGAATCGCAAAAGCATCCAGATAATTATTGCACATGTGTTGCGTTGGAAAAGCTTTTGCACTTTTTATTTTTAGGTGATTGTTTTGGGACGAATGGAAACAATGGTTGAGTTAGTTGAAACCTTAATGAGCAACAGAGCAAATGTTAGAAACATTGGAACAGTTGCCCACATCGATCACGGCAAAACCACTTTATCAGATTCATTAATCGCAGCTGCGGGACTAATTAATCAGGACCTGGCAGGCAAAGTTCAAATGATGGATTATGAAGATCAGGAACAGGACAGAGGAATCACAATTAACGCCGCAAACATCTCAATGGCATTTGATTGGAAGGACCAGAAGTTTTTAGTAAACTTAATTGACACTCCTGGTCACGTTGACTTTACTGGAGAAGTTATTAGGGCAATGAGAGCGGTTGACGGGGTAATACTACTCGTTGATGCTGTTGAAGGAGTAATGCCGCAGACAGAGACCGTAATTAGACAGGCGTTAAGAGAATATGTGCGCCCAGTGTTATTCATCAACAAGTGCGATAGAATAATTAAAGAATTAAATGCAACAGAGCAGCAAATGCAGGAAAAATTCATTAAAGTTATAGCAAAAGTAAACACATTAATTGAGAGAAATGCTCCTGAGCAGTTCAAGAACGAGTGGCAGGTAAGCATCCAGAAAGGAACTGTTGCATTCGGAAGCGCAAAAAGGAAATGGGGTGTTAGCGCGCAGTACATGCAAAAATCAAAGATAAGTTTCAAGCAAGTATATGAATATTTAAAAAATGAGAAAGAAGATGAACTTGCAAAAATTTCTCCAGTGCACGAAGTTGTACTGCAGATGGTTGCGGAACACTTGCCATCTCCAGTAAAAGCACAATCTTATAGAATCCAAAAGATTTGGGGCGGAGATATGACAACACAGCCAGCAAAAGACATGATGACATGCGATTCAAAGGCGCCAATCACAATGGTTGTTACTGATGTGTCAGTTGACCCTCACGCGGGAGATGTTGCAACAGGAAGAGTATACTCAGGGACCCTTGCGCCAGGCTCAATGGTTCACTTGCTTGGAGCAAAAAGAGAAGTAAAAGTATCAAAAGTTGGAGTATACATGGGAAATGACTTTGTTACAATCTCAAAAGCTGAAGCAGGAAACATTGCCGCAATAGTTGGAACAAAAGATATTTACGCCGGAGAAACGGTTGCTGAAAATAAGGATGTAAAACCATTTGAAAGCTTCATGTCAAACGCAGAACCAGTTATGACAGTATCAATTGAAGCAAAGAATCCAAAAGATTTGCCGAAATTAATTGAGGCACTTAGAAAATTATCCAAAGAGGATCCAAATCTTCGAACAACAATTAACCAGGAAACTGGAGAGCATTTGCTTTCTGGAATGGGAGAGTTACACCTCGAAGTTAACACTTACAGAATCGTGAACAACGCAAAGATAGAGATACAAACCTCTTCGCCAATCGTTGTTTTCCACGAGGGAATAGAAGGAGAAAGCGCTGTACTTGAAGCAAAATCACCAAACAAACACAACAAATTCAAGCTAAAAGTTTCACAAGTGCCTGTGCCAATTTTCGAAAAATTGTCCGCACTAACTACTCCCCTAGGAAAAATTAAATTCAAGAACGCTGAATCAATCGCAAAATGCCAAAGCGTTGGATTTAGCACTGATGACTCAAAGAAAGTTTGGGCGGTTGAAGGAACAAATGTACTTATTGACAGAACAAGAGGAATAACAGCTCTACACGAAATCCGCGAACTTGTAATACAAGCATTCAAAGATGCAATGGAAGAAGGTCCGCTTGCTAAAGAAAAATGCCAAGGCGTTCTAGTTGAACTTGATGACGCAACTTTGCACGAAGACTCAATCCACAGAGGACCAGCACAGGTACTCCCAGCCATGACAAGAGGAATATACGCATGCATGCTACAAGCAGGCACAATGCTATACGAACCAAAACAATTACTTGCAGTAACAGTTCCTGAAGATCAACTCGGTGCTGCTTCACGCGAACTAGGTGGAAGAAGAGTACAAATAACTGAAATGAGACAAGAAGGAGACTCCTCAATCATAATTGGAAAAGCGCCGGTAAAAGAATTAATTGGGTTCTCAAGCGCAATGCGCGGAGCAACACAAGGAAGAGCAAATTGGACAGCTGAATACTACGGCTACGAATTATTGCCAAGAGACATACAAGGCAAAACAGTAGACGAAATCAGAAAAAGAAAAGGAATGCCTGCAGAAGTAAAGAACTGGCAGTTCTTCCTCGAATAAAAGTAAAACTAATTCAGATGGATTGCGAAAAGCAAATCCATCTTTTTAATTTTTAATTTCTTTGTCCTGCGAAAGCATCAAATTCTTTTAAATAAACCATGGCGCTTACTTAATGCATGCGGCCAAACACAAAGCCAAAAAAAGTTCACTTTCATTTTGAACCGCACAGGGCTTGGGACAAATTTATGCAGAGACCCACCGGGCATAGACCAAAAAACTTTTTTTATGAGGAAGCTCTTGGAAGAAAAGGATTTGATAAAAATGAACTCGCAGCAATTCTTGAGCACGGGGATTTTCACCACCATCAAATGGCAAAAAGAATTCTAAATCTGCAAAAACAGGGAAGCAAAACTTCTGTTGGTGAATACCGCTGGTCGCTTCTTCCAAACAGAGTTTATCTTGCGGGCATAAATCAAATGCTTGAGAGGACGAGTTTTATGGAACATCCCTCACTTGATACTTACAAAAGATATGCGGAAGCAATGGTTTCATGGGGCAAAATTCGGCATAAAAAAATTCGAAAGAATTTAATTTCTGCTTCAAAAAAAGGTTCGGTTGAGGCGGTGTATGGGACAACACACAGCCTGCTTTCTGCGGAACTAAGAAAAAAAGGAATTGAATCCTCGCGCTCAATAAAACCAACTATATTTTCCTGGTCCAATATGTGTCTTCGAAAAATGCAGGCGGGAAAAACTCCTACTGAAATGGAATATTTACGCGGAGCAGTATCAGAACTAATAGGCACTACACCAATTTGGGATAAATTAGGAGTTATGTCAACCGGAAGAGACGGACAGAGATATGTTCTTCTTGAAAATGCGCTCCTTATGCGATTGAGTAAAGACCAATTAAAATTTGCGCTTA